>Ga0116227_10002375_pt1 | contig 42935 bp, 44 predicted proteins | sample S1TSphgellanicum_FD_89693 | JGI IMG/M metagenome (GOLD analysis project Ga0116227, IMG submission 89693) | Host-associated microbial communities from peat moss isolated from Minnesota, USA - S1T2_Fb - Sphagnum magellanicum MG | ecosystem: Host-associated > Plants > Peat moss > Unclassified... | reverse complement strand
ATTAAATAATTAAAATTTAATTAATTTCCATACTGGTTAGTTAATTAACTAGCAAGTGAATGGTTTGGTAAATTTGTATTTCACTTGAGAGTAACCTTGTTTCACTAGGTACTAGTGAAACAAATCATTGTCCGTAGCAACTGGTCCCCGTTCGCTAGGGGTTAAACAATTTCACTAGGAAAAACTATCCAAATTCACTCAAAAATCTAGTGAAACCCAGAGTAAACTAGGACGCATTTCCTAGTACTGCAATTATGACCAAGATTGGTTCAAACTAAAGCTAAGGTGACAAATGCATCATCCAAAACAAACAAATGGAAAGACAACATTCAAAATTGTATTGAATTCTATTCCACATCAAAACAAGAGGAATAGACATTTTAACAAACAAATACCGCAAGTATCAATATGAAACTTGAGTAAAGTCTCGAAGTAAAATTTAAAAATTGTGTTATAATTCCAAATTCTTGTTTAAATTTCCTTGCAATTTGCATGTTGTTTACATGTTGCTTTAGTTCACTAAAGCAACTTTTGAAAACAATTCAAGGCATCAATTTGAACAATCTCATTAAACAATGTTTTTTCTTGCACTTAGGGTTAAGCTTATGATCCTATTAGAACAATTATTAAGTGCTAATTTACTAAAGTTAATCATTCAAAACAATTTAACACTCCCATTCTAATAGTTAAATCATCTATTTAAAATTTTTTTCATTGTTAATCACAAGCCTATTCCACATCTACCTTATATATTTTTGTATATATTTTATTTTGGATCCTTTTCTTTCACTATACATGTGGATGTAAAATGTACAATATTGACAATTTTAGATATATGGTGGTTTAATTTTTTATATTTAAAAATATTTTAAACTATTTGATTCATTATATCAATGGAAAAAACAAATAGGAGTATATCAAGGAGTGTACCCTTTTAGGCTTAATTGGGGCACCTTAACTAATTTGGCTTGCTTTTATTGGTTAGTTTTGAAGAAATGTGTCTTTCATTTGGCCAATGGGATGTAAGGTGCTTGAAGCTTGCAAATGTCTCCTTGGCAAATATTATGGTGTTTTTGATGAATATAATCTTGAGGACAAAGTTTTCAATTTTATTGTTCTCCACTTGCATTTTTCACACCATGCAATCCATGAAATTTGTAGTTGTGTTGTGAATTGATTGTTAGAGATAGGCCATGCATGGACAATCCCTTACTTGTGTATATGTAAAAATCGTTGAATATATTGGTTCAAGTTGTTAAAATCTTTGTAACCTTGAGGGTAAACTAATTGTTACTCTACTAAACAATAGATATAATTACAATTCTAGTGATGATAAATTTTCATCTAAGATGGTTTAGGTAAGATGAGATGACAATAGGCTCCCATAGTATTTCATCCCACCATGTTCCTTTACATAATAGGTTAAAATGAATTATTCTAACTCAAAATTTGTTATATAACTACTAGAATGATTTCTTTATATAGCGACCTTTTATATGGTTGGAACCTTTTGGATTTCTTGTTTTTAAAAATTCTTGTTACATGTATCTTTTGAAATCTTTTTATTCTCTTTCTATTGGAAGTTGCGATGGTTTTTTTTCTTTTTTTTGACAGCACTCATGGCCTTTCTTTTCATTTTTACTTGTACAATGTAAAAGAGGAGAATGCATTGCATTTTGAAAATTTTGAGAAATCTTCTTTTGCTTTTTGTTTATTGTAATTTTGTTGTACAATTCCAAATGTGTGTAAAAGTTTATCATTAATGATAGTGTGTAGCAACACGGAGCCCAAGTTATTTAGGCATGTTACAAAATTGCATCAAATTTTGCTCCTAATAAGGAAGGATTGGTTTTTATTTTTCCATTTGTTTGCAACATGTTCCATTCAAGTTCCCAATGGGTTTCCATTAGTAGCCCCATTTTTTAAAAGGGATCACATAAGGTGGCGAATGAAAGGGTTTCAGTCACCATGGGGGGGGGACAGTACAAAAGGGAAAAAAAATGAAAGATGGGGGGAGGGGAAAAACATTGTGGTGATTGAAAGGTTTTCAATTGCCACATGGGCGTGGTGATTGAAAAGTTTTCAATCACCATGAAGGCGTGATGATTGAAATCTTTTTAGTCAAGCCACATGCATGTGGTGACCGAAAGGTTTTTGGTTGTCACAAAATCATGTGGGGACTGAATTCAATCACCATCTAATGGCATTAAATAAAATTTGGTCGCCATCGAACAACAACTATGTATTTTGGTCGCCACAAATGAATCTCTTGGCATTTTTGGTGCCTATTTGAGAACCATTAGATAACAACCAAATTTGTTACAGCTATTCGATGGCAATTCATTTTGGAAGAGGTTTTTTCAAGGTATATGAATTTAAAAATGCAACCCATGATTTATTTTTGGACAACTCTATTCTCATTTGGGTTTTGTGTCTTTGGTTGTCCCTTTGTAACCATTGTGTGGAACCTTGGGTGAGTTAAAATGATCAAGTCCTTGGTGAAAGGCTATCCTTTTCACATTTTGTGAATATTTTGGATCACATTGAACTTTGAATTTTTGAGATTCCAATTGTTTCAACAATTAGTGCTTGGAAAAACTTTTGGTTTTTTGTCATCCAAAATTTGAAGGATGTTTTCAATTGGATAATCAAGTAGACAACCATCAAACGAACCACTATCAAGTAGACAATCATCAAGCGGTCAATTTAACCAAAACCCTTAAAATAAGTTATCCCACAAATCATTTGGGACTTATCCCTTAGACCTTTGAACAACCCAAAAATAACCATCCATAAATGAAAGGCTGTAAAAATGTCCAACAGGGAAAACACTTCATGAACGCAAATCCAAAAGTGTCAAAAATTTGAAAATAATGATCCTAAATGAATCACCACGCAACAATTCTAGGAAATTGTCATGACATTTTTTATCAAACACACAATGGCATATCTCAATGGTGCTTTTGTGAGCAAGCAAGGAAATGGCCTAGAAAAATATAAGCAAATCATGGAGCATACATTTTTGGTAGAATTAAACAAATCCTCATAGTACATTGAATTTCAGATTTGTGAGGGGTTTCTAAAATGGTTTGAATGCAAAATTTTGAATTTAGCCACAAACTTGTTGCAATGGTTTGATGTCCTTTATCCATAAAAGGACAAGGTGCACTAGACCACAGAAATGGTGAGCTTGTGGGAGAAAATTTCATGGTGAGTCAAATTCTTCAAAAATTGGTTGAAGAGCTTACACCATGGATGGAAAAAGGTGCTTGAAACCTTCTAGCCCAAATTGGAAGCCATGGTGTGTTATGGATTTTAAGCACAACAAATGTGCTCCCATTGTTGAATGGAGACAATCAAGGTGGTTATGGTGTGGTGCGCAAGGTGCAAATTGAAATATTTGTTTGCATCCCAAGCATAATTGAGTTGGTGGGGAAGACACTGAAGACAAATGACAAGTGAAAAACATTTAACCAATGATTAGTGGAAGCTTTAGCATGCCCATGCAAACATCTAGGTGTCATCAAATTCCTTGCCATCCACATAGAGACCATGGAGGCATACACATTATGGTGGAACAGGGAAACTCTTCGAAAAATGTTGGATTACAACACAAAATACTCCCCCAGTATGGATAATCATACATTATTGTGGCAAGGGGGGCTGGATATGGAAGGGCGAATATGACAAGGCATCACCTTTAGGTGAAATTGTGTGAAGTTGGCATGGGCATTCTTAAACATTATGGATGCAATATGTACATCATTGTGGAATTTTGCACAATGACTTGTCCAAGAACAACATTATGTTGCATTTTTTGACATACAAACTAGATGTTGTATACATAGGCGTGTGTGATTGGGGTGAAGCCATGTGCTTGCAAGAGGTGATGCCATCATTGTGGGGCTTTGCAAAGGAGCAAGATGTTACCAACACAAAAAAATGCATTGGTGGGTTGCCCTAGAATTGTTTTTTGTTTATAACAAGTTAAGAATTACAAATTCCCCCTAACAAATGGCCAAGCAACATGCCACAACTTTGAGGTCTAAAGCAGATTTGGTGGACATGTTAGCAAATGTCATATGTGGTGATGATTGGGATGCAAAATATTTTGTGGAAAATTCAACCAAAATGTCATTTGGGAAATTGATCCATGACATTTATGACCTAAATCCAGAGGCACGAAGAATTGTTCAACACATTGTGTGCACATTCATGGGGCTTCCATATAATTGGACTTCACCTTAAAAGTGTTATCGAAGGTAGCCATAGACAGTTTGTAGTTGCTAGATGTGGAATATGGTGTAATTTGCATGACCTTTCAAAAATGACATGTTTTGGACTTGTGAATTTTATAAAGCCCAACTTTGTAAGTAAATCGTGTTGTCATGCATAATCAACTTTGAGATTTGTGAATCCATCTTTTTTACACATTTGAAATTTATGTCCAAATATATGTTTTATAATGATGATGGTTTTTTATAAACATAATATACAATGATCATATATAATTTTATACAAGTGTTGCCCATCTATTTTTAAAATTTTTGAATTATGGATGATTGGACTTATCCTTGATAATTTGCTTCGATAAATGTTCTCATAATTGATAAACATTAATAATGATTTTTTTTAAAAATTCATTTAAAACAACATTTCTTAATGCAAACTTTACAAGGCATTCACTTTGTATACTTTTGTTTTGGTTTTCATTTTTTTGGCATTGCCTACCAAGGTGAAAATATTGTGTTTAGATTCATTATATAGAGTATAATAGCTTAATGGATTTTGGCCCACATGTAGTAGGTCTATTTTTATGCGAGGATTTTTGAAAGATGAAATTTTGGCTTGTGTAGAAACTTGGGATTAGTGATAGAATTGTGATATCTTAAAGGAGTTTGGTTTCTTTTAGAGGGATTTTTTTTTCTAAAGATTATATTTTTGCATGATGAAATATTGGAATTTCAATTATTTTTCTTTTGCCTTAAGATATTTTTTAGTTTAAATGGTAAGGCCATAATGACATACTAAAAAGATAATGATAGAAAATTTTTGGTCGCCCCAAGATTAGTGACCAAAATCCATTTTTGGTCACTAATCATAATGGGGGCAACTTGAGTATGATGAAGGATTTTTTTGCATTCATCGTAATGGATGTAATGGACGTGTCAAGACGGACACTAATATATAATTATAATTTATAAATATATAATTAATGTAATTAATGTAAAATAATATGATTACTGTAATTTACAAACTAATTAATATTACATTGATTAGTAATACAAATTATATTTTAAATAATTAAATATTAAGACACATGGCAGCACATCATTTGCCCTTAATTGTGACCAAAATAGTTGCATCTTAGTTGCATGTATACAATGGAGTCAAAGGATGAACTTGTATTTATTGACTTTTTCTTTTATATAATACATTTTGTCATTTGCAATTAATATTGAATGCGATTTGTTTAAGGTGACTAATGAAATTTTAGTTGCAAATGTTACTTATGATTAAATTTAATTGCAAAGACTAGTCGAAAATACCTATTTTCCTTCTAATGACAAAGGAAAAAAACCATAAAAGGGGTTTTTTATATTGAAATTCCTAATCAAAAACACCGTGATTTCTTGTAATGTTTGATTAAAAATCATTGCAATCTTGATTAAATGTTTCATTTGATTATAAACCATCAGCCATTTTGACTAAAAATCATTGTAATATTGACTAAATGTTTCATTTGATTAAAAATCATTGGTCATTTTAACGAAATGTTCCACTTGATTAAAGACCATCGGCCATTTTGACTAAGGTTGTACAACTTGATTATACGTATCAAATAAATCCATATAGTCAAAAAATACATGTGTCATTCAAATCTTTAGCCTATAGTCAAAATGTACATGTCCATTAGTAAAAAATGACAAATTAGTTAATTTGAACATTTAAAAAATCATGATTTATAGTAGTGATTATTGGAAAATTGAGAGTCGGAATGCCAGAGCTTGGGCATTTTTTGCACCTATTAATATGTCTTCTTTTAAGGTAAATTCAAATTCAAATTCAAACCAAGTTAAACAATTGAAATGTGATTTTTGCAATCCCATTGTTATAATTTCAAGACTTTAACACATGCATCATAATATATTTGAAATGGCAAAAGGTAAGTCTTTCCACTTGTTTGTTTTTTAATTTTATTTTTTTTTCCTATTTTTTGCTTTTGTTTTGCCTTGTTATAATTTTCTTTGTTTTATATTCTTTCTTCCTTTTTAAATTTCTTGTTTGTTTCAAAGAAAATATTTTTTGGGTTGTTTAATAACAACTTTGTTATTTTTTTTCAAGATTTTTCAAATGAGTCTAATATTAACATTTTAGTTTTTAAGGTAGGTTTTGGTGTTTTGGTTTATCATACATTTGTTTGGTTTTTAATAATTTAGAGTTGCATTCTCTTGTGAAAATTGAAAATGACCCAATCTTATAAAAATGAAAATATGATATCTGAAAATACACTTGAAGTGTTCATGATTGATGTCATGGAAGAAGAATGTGTGTAAGAATGTGAAATAAACAATCTTCAAACAAAAAGTAGCCAAAATCTAAAAACTAAAAAAAAATAATGAAATTTCTTTTTAAAAAATTAGCAAGGTTGTTAAAACTAACATGATGTGCCATTTTTGTGTGGGTTGTCACATCAACGTTAGTAGTGATGTGTCAATTTGTTGAATCAACATTGATGTTGACTCGACATTCGCACAATAAAATTAAAAATATGATTTTTTTACTATGTAGGTAAGTGTAATTATTAATTATTAATAATTTCATTATTATTCATAAATATATATAATTTTCATCAATAAATCATTTTGCGACCAGATTTCAATTATTAGACACCGGCGAAGTGTGGATCAGTTATGATGGAAAATCATGCTTGTTGAAATAATGAGTGAAATCAAGTCACCATGTTTTAATGGTCCAAATTTTTTTTCAATATTTTTTCCACATGAGCAATTGGATTAAGGTCGCTTGACTATGACTAAAGTGTGGATTGGTTGACTGAAAAGTTATAGCCATTGAGATGGCAATTAAAATTAGGGCACCATTTTTCAATAGATTAGATCTTTTTTTCAGTTTTTTTCCTAGAAGTGACTAAATTTAGGTCACCTCATTACGATCGAAGTGTGGACCAATTGATTGAAAAATCCTAGTCATTGAGATGGTGATCAAAATCAAGGTTTCATTTTCTAATAGTCCATATTTTTTTAGTTTTTTTTTTTTTTTTTGCATTAGCAACCATATTTAGTTTGTTGGATTGTGATTAAGGTGAGGATAGGTTGACCAAATAATCTTGGCCATTGAGATGGTGATTGAAATCTAATTGCCATTTTATAATAGTTTAGATTTTTTTTCAACTTTTTTTTCCTACATTAATGACCATATTTAGGTCGTTGGATTGTGACTAAAATGTGGACATGTTAATCAAAAAATCCTAGCCATTCAGATGATGACCAAAATCAAGTCACCATTTTTTAATGCTATAAATTTTTTTAAAAGTTTTCTTTTGCACTAATGATCAGTTTTAAATTGTCAAATTGGGATTGAAGTGTGAATTGGTTGATCAAAAATCTTGGCTGTTGAGATGGCAAGACCAAATTCAAGTCATTGGATTTTTATTTTTTTATGATCATAATTTTCAGTTGCCATTTGGGTAAATTTGACTTTACATTGAACCTAAACTAGCGTGACATGACAAGGCTAATGTTGATAACTTGGAAAATTATATGTTCAAAGAAAAATTTGGAAATCACATGTTTATGTTGGTTTTTCTATGTGAATGATAACAAAATTTTTGATGTGAAATGCCCTCAAACCATGAAATGTATTTTGTGTTACAATAGTTTAATCTTGTTTTGTAACCTTGAAATTCAAGCAAGGAAATGTCTAATCATATACAATACAACAAATTGAATAATAACATCGAAAGAACATGTGAATGAAAACCATTTTATTGTTGCAAAAATGTTTGAGGAGGAAGTATACAATCCATTGAGAAAAGAAGTGGAGAGATAACTAACCAAAAAAGATTAAATACATTGGCAATGCAATTCTCAAATGTTTTGGTGCCAAAGATTTTTTCCAAAAGGATAATATGTAGTAGAAATTATTCCTTGAAGATATGGGCTTACATTGATTGTTAAAAATCATTTACCCATGTAGTTTTGTGGAAAGTCTATGGATGAAATGCCTATGTTTGCATTTGTGTCTAAGATTTGTTTTTCCTTCCAAAAATTAATTTTCACAAGAGATGTTCATTGAGTTAGTGGGAAAAATTAAACATTTCTATATTTTACTAGCTTTGGTATAATGTACTTTTGCAATAGTGAACTTTGATCTTTGGATGTCAAAAGGAACTCATGACAATTTACCCTTGTAATTTTTTTTAAAGAGCTAATTGGTAGCCAAAACATGTTACACTTGGTCTTTTTGAAGTTATAAATATTTCAGGGGAAACTTGGCCAAGAACTTGATTGAAATATTAAAAAAATGTAACTCTAAAAAAAAGTTATTGTTCACGTGGAAAATGAAGGATCTAATTTGAACACAATGACTATTATATTAAAGGTAGTTGTAACTTATGACATTTTAGGTTTTGAAGAAAGTTATCAAGGCATTTGCATTGGGCATGCATTTTCCAAAACTTGTCAATATGTTACAACAAATGAAAAAAATTGTGAAAACTTGACATATATTTCTATTTTGATTACAGAAGGAGATCGAAAGTGAAAGCACATTAGGGTGAAACAAAATTGGCACATCATGACAATCCATTTTTAGTCCATTATGAGATAAAATACACTAGGAAGGTAGGACAAAAATAATCAAAAACAAGATACTTTGAATCAAATGGGCCATGTGGCAAGGTGTTATAAGATAATTTTCCATAAGGATTTAAACATCTCTAACTTGTTTTATGGTAATCTTATACTTGAAATATGAGCATTTAAATCATTATTTTAACAAATGAAGGACTTCTTCCAGAAGCTTCATACTTGATATACATCTCAAAATTTAATCATCAAATCTTTTCAAATTGCCTTATTTAATATCAATTTTCCACAATACCATATTACCATTGAAAAATTATTCATGAAGAACATTATATCAAGGTGTATTGAGTCCATTTAATTTATCTTTGATCAGATAGGTGTTTTTGTACAACTTTAAAAGTCCATGACAAATTGAATATCAAAGAATTGACCATGAAATTTTAACATAATGTTTCAATGTATGAGTTCATTGTTGACATGAGTCCCATTTCATCATTTGCACATATCAATTGGAATAAACTACTATTGAAAAATTTTAAATTATGAAAAATGGATTCTCAAACATACAAAATGTTACACCTCAATGTGCTTTCACTTTTGATAAAAGTGTATTTTGACCAAAAGTTTTTTGGGAAAGGTTGACAAATGTGGAACAAGGCATGTGTTGAATTTGGTTTAGCCCTAATGAAGTTGAATAAACTAGTGAAAACAAAATAACTTTTTAAGTCGATGTATTATTACAATGATAAATATATATGGGTGTATGCATTATTTAGTGGTTCATTTTATTAGATTTAATACTCACAAGACTCATAAGCAGGTTTTCATATATATTATTCATACATATATGGTTTTAAATTATAAAGATTTCACTACTATAATTTTTGACTACTACATTTCATTCATTTATGAAACCTTTAAAAATTAGGCCAAAACCCATATTGAAAAATGTTGTTGTTAACTAATATGGTAAAATCATTTTGGAAAACCCATGAAATTCATAAGAAAAAAGTCCATTTAGATATTTCAATTATGTACCCATTGGGCAAAGAAATTTTGACAAACAAAAAACAATCATTTCAAAAGGACTTTTGAAAACAAGGTTCAATTTCGACCTTTCAAAAATTCATAATTACCATTTGGTTAAAGTTTCACAAAAACATATTTCACATTTAATTTTATGATTTCATTCTTCAACCCATATTAATTAGTCATTATAAACAATTTGGAGTGGAATTCAATATGAATTCCTGAATTTTGGAACAATCCAATCAACTAACCAATCCATATTTTTTATTTCAAAAGTCCAGTATAGATAATGAATGCATTATTTTCAAAAAAAAATGTGCAAATGTTTTCATAATCAAGTTGTTAGTCTAAAATCAATCATCATCAAATACATTTAAGATTAAATTATTCACAGTATACATTTAAAGTTTAAACACAAAGCACCTTGGAGAAATTGCTAGTGCAATTCCAAAAGTGAACCACCATAGCTTGCATTCACCATATGTTGTGTTTTTTGCAATTAGTTTCAATTAATAATAATTTCTAACAAATGTTTTTTCTTTTGTAGATTTGTGAGCAAAATTATCTTTTTAAAGGAGGCATTGCAATTTCAAAAACCATTGTTTTTTATTATATTAGGTAGACTATTATTAGGATGACTACATGATTGTTTTTTTTTTTAATATGGCACATCTATCAATCATTGTTGATGTCTTTTCCCTTATTATGTTTACTTATGTTCTTAATCAATCTAGAGGTCATTGGATGTTGAAATGATGTTTTAAATTCTACCATTTTCACTCATTTGAAATTGAAAGAAGAAATTGGAATTTTAGTTTCTTTTGATATTTTAATGGAAGAGGAATCCATTATTGCTCTTGAATTAGGTTTTTTGGCCTCTAACATTAGAAGAAAAAAATCGTGATGTTTAATTTAATTTATTTTTAATTTGAAAAAAGAAGGTTCATAACATGTTGTCTTTTGATGTTGGATCCTAAGTTCAAAAACTTACATTTGGTGTCCTCATTTATTAGCCTTGAGTAAGGCAAGGCCATTGTTGAAAATATGATAGGAAAACCTTATAGATCCCATGTAATTAAATTGTCATCATCATATGCACCCTTTGTTTGAAAATGTCACTATTGACTAGGGTGTTGACGAAAATTGTAGGTTGCACATTTTTGAGATGACAATAAGCACAAATGAATTAGCAACAAAGAACTTTTAGGAAATTATAACTCAATGCAAAGATATCAAATGTTTTTTCCAATGGTGGGAAAAACAAGAATCTATTTTTAGTATAGTTGGATTTCTTGCTTGTCAAATTTTAAACATTGTTGGTTCACAAATTAAGATTAAAATGATTTTTCTTTTGGCGGGAATATTTACTCATCTTAGAGATGTCATTTACAATCGGATAATTTAAATAAATTATTTTTGTGAAAAGAATTGGCCTAATGACTCTAGGATTGGTTGTAAACCCTTTTCTAGTTTAGTGAAGTTAATTGAAATTGAAGCAAATGAATTTGAAAAAACAGTTGAAAAAGATGAGATTTTGAAATATAGTTCATTATGTAAAAATTGTGTAACATTTTAATAGTTTTTAGACAAGTTATTTTTATTTTAAATTATTTTCTAACTGAATGTTTCTAGAAAAATAAATGTAAATTTGAGATCTGGATTTGTGAAAACTGGATATGAAAACCAATTGTTATCAAATTTATGAGAACCGTCCTATCTGAGAATGAGCTTGATCAAATTTAAAAGAAAATACAATACCCTGATTGATTAAGATAAATCTAAAATAATTTGGAAAAGAGAACCAGGTCGATTCTCTCAAGCGTTGAGAAGAACCGGAACCAACAGTTATCATCAAAAAGACAGAACCGCCCAGTACTGGTCAACTCTGGATCCAAAGACCCCCAAGACTATGGCGTGGCGGTGACCAGACTCAAACTAGTGGCGGAATCAGGCCCGAGCTGTACAGAGGCGATGGAGAATTCGCCACTACAAAAGATCACTTCATGACTTGCACCCATCACTGTAGAGCTTGTGGTTGGGTGTCTAGCTAACCAGGGACTACCTAGGCTACGTCGGCTGCTTAACCGGGTGCAGAGGTTCACAGCTTCATTCCAAGGGCGTGGTCAATGCAGCATTGGATTTACCGGTTGCATGCAGGTTTGTAGAAAGGCGCTGATTCAATGCATGCGTTGCGGTGCAAGCGCACGCGCACCATTATCACGCATCCTTTCTGGAATGAAGTTTCCTCAAGTTTAAAATAATAATTGTTCGACAGTACCGGTCACTCGGTGTTAAATAGTTCGCAGCGCTGGTCACTCTATAGCTTATGGCATCTTCCCAGCTTGCCTAGCTGGTGGTCACAAGCTTTTAAATTTTCGGAGAAAAAAGAAAAAAGAATGCTCCATCTTCTTTGTAAGGCTTGAGCCTTGAGGTGTATATGACCAGATCATAGACTGCTGAATTGTATGTCCAGATTATTGCGGAGCCTACCTCGCTCATCGCTACTCATGATGAAGGTGTGTTTACATTCCTCAAGTGTTTAGTAATCGATCAGATCGTTGATTCGCTAGCTAGTTGCTCCTAATATTGATGTAAGATTCTGAATCGTTGAGTCATTTAGTTGCTCATCTGATGTCGTGTTGGTCATAGAGTTTTACAGAATTTTGATGCATGCGGGAGATCGTCATAGTTTTATGGTTTACCCTATTCCTCAGAGCAGCAAATCTCTGTGTGACGACACGGTTTGTGCAAATATTCATTGGTTTTCAGAAATATCTGATGAGAATGCAGGTGGCCGACAGCATGCCATGCGCCTTAAAGAAAGGACGAGGGCAGAGTGTCTAAGAATTTTTGGTGCCATCAGGTAGATGGAAGACCTTGGCCATGGTTTTGATTTTATAATAGGTCTTCAAAAGTTACGATTCGCTCTTCATGCTTGCATGTGGAAAAATTTCAAAGCAACTAGAATGGGAGGATTTGTTAGAAATTAAGCACAGAATCCCTTGGACCTTGAATGTGTTCTACGCATACAAACACTGATGAGAGATCTCCGCAGACTGTCATCGATCACAACTTCGACCTCGATCGTCTAATTGTTTCTGAGACCAAGTAGTAATTAGAACAAAGCTGGGGTAGTAATGTTAGAACCATTTACATATTGATAGCCCTTTCCGAGGAGATTCCTGCACCTCTTAGATGGGTCATCGATCAACTTGAAGGAATGATATGGTTTCATCGTGCATTCAATGGCAGGTACAAATGGTGTAAAGGCGCTTGAACTGAGTTAGTGCATTCCCGTAAAATCATTCCAAGCGAGCGTCGCTCCTCTGTGGCGTCATCGCAGTATTAGGGCGAGGGGGAGCGCTTGGTGATGCCAGTTACACTGGTTATGTAGGTCCATACTTCAGAGCCTGAAAATTCTATATGCAAAACACAACTCTTTTCACTTCTTATCGTACGATTATGGCACACGTCTGGAGGCCCTGAAAACTGTCGACACTAAGAACAAAAGAAATTGGAACCATGGGCGGACTGTAGGTGATCGACTTGTACATCTGCACCTTGAGGCAACATTTGTGACAAACAGTGCCGTGGAAGATTTCGTTTTCGTCCACATCTATCCCTCTCTCCTACTGTGATGTTTCAGAACCAGTTTTACTTTCTTGCCGGTTACCCTGAGACTCTGGAGCCATTCACAACCGAGAATGACGAAGCTTCAAACATGCACGAAGCAGCTGGAACATATGATGGCCTGCCACAAGTGATCGGAGTTACTTCTATGCCCATCAACCCACTGCAGGCCGATCGGCATCGTGACATGTGTGGAGGTCGTTGCAACGTCAGAGAACAAGAGGTGAGAATACTGGAAACTAACACGCCCCGTCAAACCTATCAAGAACCAGAGCTGCTCAAAACTTCAACACGATTTGAAGATCCACTCTGGACGCTAGAGGGGCTATACTCAGCTCCAACTAATTCTTTACCAATTGCATATGAAGAGCACGGAGTTCACGCGAGCGTGTTCAGTTTCGCTACTCATAACTCTAAAGTCGATCATGACCAAATGTGGGACTGGCAGGAGTTGTCGAATGAATTTCAGGCACCCCCAGAGCAGCGAATGGAAGGCAATATAGTAACGTCCACTACTTCAGCAAAGATAAGAATCAGAGAGTCAGATACGTCGGGCTTACAAGAGAAATTTAGAAAAGACGAATATGAGGTCGTAGTTACAAATAATGGATCACGAGATCACCCTCATGAATCAAACTCTAAATCTGGTGGAATAGACGGAGCATCAAATCTTGTTGTACAAGACCATCGTATAGTGTCGAGTCCTCCTCGAGAAGTTGAGTCCTCGCGCGAGATACCAGGGGTGACAACTAGGCCCCCCACTAACTCGCACGAACAACTACGGGAGGCGGTGTTGCACCCAAAAAAAGGAATCACAAGATTCTATACTGGCTGCAAGACAGTTTCCAAGAATTTGGCCTCGGAGCGCAAGCGCAGGAAGAAGCTCAATGATAGTCTCTACTCTCTACGAGGCTTGGTTCCCAAAATCAGCAAGGTAAATTGCTCTATCAATACGACCGCAGTTATAGTCTAGGTCTCTGAATTTTTCAACACTAACACTTGCAACAGAATTCATTTCGAGAGTGAGATCCAGTCTCAATTTTCGAGGTACTCTCATATGACATTTGAGTTTCAAAACCTCCAGTGACAAACTAGCTAGTGCACCTTATCTTACCTTAAGCTTAAAATGTATTGACATTAACGGATAGCGAGCAACAAAGCTTCGACGAATTATAGGACAGCTTGTTTCTGTAACCCTTCTTTGTGTAGTCTCAATATTGATTCAAGTCCTCTGCCTACGGTTTGTTTATCTCTTAAAGGTCCCCTCGTTCCTTGTCCTCTTTGTTATCCTCGCCAAAAGACGTCAACCAACATCCCTGCTCTGCAACATCGACCCATGAAGTACCACCGGTACGTAGTGCCATGAAACCTCAACCAGAAGGTCTACAACGACAGCCACTCGCTAACCATTTCTGAGTACTTGCGTTTGTCTGTCCGCGGCGCTAGTGCTGAACATTTGCAGTATATGAGCAATGGTCGTGAAATTCGATCGTTTACATGTATGTCTGCAGATGAACAAAGCTTCAATTTTAGGTGATGCAATCGATTATGTCATTGAACTTAAGAAGGAGGTGATGGATATTGAAACTGAGGTTGCAGCACTGGAACAGAAGTGCTCAGCTAGATCAATTGGAGTCCGCGACCCAGTTTCAAATATAAGCGATTGCAGTGGTATCAATCTAGGGAAATTTGTTGCCGAGTCTGCTAGAACGATGGAATCTGGAGGATTCCCAGGATCCACAGGCCAATCTCTTCAGGTTGTAAGTTATTTTTCTCCTAAATCCTGGCCGGTCCTACATGCATGTCTCTTTTATGCATCAATCTTGTCGCGAATGTTCCTGAATCTTGAGTCTATAGAATTCAAGACTTGGTCGACATGAGAAACTCGAACACTGTTCTCGATCTTCTTCCAATCAATAGCTAGCTCTTAGATACCAAATTTCGAAAGGAAATTAATGCTGGCCAGTCTCAGGTCGAACTTCAAAGAATAAATGATCAGCATGCGATATACCACCTCCGCACAACGTGCAAGAGAAATCCAGGTGTGCTCCTGCGGCTGGTGCAATCTCTGGAGTTACTGGGCCTTGATATTCTACATGCCACCCATTCAGCAACTCCTGATACTTTTGTCAACAACATCGTTATCGAGGTACACCTCTGGATCGATGCCCAGTAGCAAAAACACTAGGGTCGGTTGGACATAAATCCAGAATTCACGAACTGGTAAATTCTAAAATTCACATTTTATTGCTAGACATTCACACCCCGTTCATCCAACTTCAAAAATTTACTTAAAGCTGGGCCACATTGGATAAATTCTCAAGCATCCCAGAAAAACTTGTAATCGTTATTGCTCATTGGGGGACCAGCTACATTTAGCCGAAACACGTCTCATGTTCTGCATGTTTTCTGTCGTTCTTGCAACTTTGGTTTCTAGCTCATGCACATGTTTCTGAATTTGTAGCGCTTCACTAAAATTTTGGTTCTGTACTACTTGAAACAGTTTGTAACTTTCGATCTCAATACTCTTTACTAATTTCGTGTCCTATGACCAGATGAACGGCGACAAGCTAATGGAGGCAGAGGATCTCAGAAAAGCTCTCCTCAACGTCGCTGCCGAAAATGAATGTCGAAGTTCTTCTCTTCAGCAGCTACAGCAGTAGCTTTAACGTTTTGCAAGAAATAGATAGAAACGGACGACAGATGAAACTAAAATGTCTCTACAACGTGCGTAGTTACACCGTCGTTGGTGCGACAGTGTTTATGGCTCAGTTCTCCGTTATTAGTGCGGCAAGAACGAGAATGGTCCCATTAATTCAGCCAGTAGGTAGGTACACACGACGTGTATAAATTATAGAACTCCCTTGTACCAGGGCTTTCCGCCTGAATGGTGGACAATCCAACTTTTACACCCTGGTTCCTCTAGTAAGACAAACTTTATACAGAGTACAAAGACACTAGCAACAGGTTCTGTCAGGAAGTAAACTGACATATTACTTTACAGCAGCCCTCTTCTACTTACTCCCTGGTAAAGTTCATTTGTCATTTATACTGCGGGATGGTACAGGATCAGTCTCGGTTGAGTCCGGACATTAGCTCAAGGTCAGGGTGGGCTTCAAATGTAAGGCCCACTCACTCACTACGTCAGTTGTGTTCTACTCAAATGCTCCAGAGTGTCTTTAAAATGTGAACATAGTGAGTTCTTAACTGTCTAGTTTGGTTTAGCATAACGCCCAAGAAGGGGGGGCGTTCCTGAAATAACAGGCCCCCAAGGTTTAGGGTCCGTTATTTTGTTATAATAAATGCTTATAATTGTTCAAATATATGACATGTTTTTTTACTAATTTTTTAAGAAATATGAATTTTTGAAAGTGTGATGATTTTTTTGTAAATTCAGTATTTTGCTTTAAAAAATGATAACAATTTCAAATCGTAATCAAAAATTGATTTTTTTTATTCTTATGTTTTCTTGTATAATAAACTACAACTTTTTTAACACATCATATATACTCTATTCTATTTATATGTAATAAAGAACTTTTGAAAATTTAAAATTCTAAATTAATTTTGGAATTATTTTTTAATTTTAAAAGTTTTAAACCTTCACATATTTTAGGATATGAATTTTTTTTAATGTCCTTAATACGTCTTTACTTTCTTAATTTTTTTCCCATCAATTTTTTATTATATTAGTCCTTTTGACAATCCTTAACAAAATTCATTCTTTTTTATGCAATAAATGTTCACTTTCAAAGGCTTTAAATTTAAATTTTATTTTTAAATTTTATCAAATGGATTTATGGTTTCAATTATTTGACATTCATATAAATGAAAAAAAAAATTCATGATTGCCATGCTTTTAAATGGTAAAACATAAATATTTCTTTAATTTTGACTATTTTATTTCATTGTTCGATGCCCTTTTTATTATGATTGCACCTGAATTGTATCTATAACGAGGTAGTTCAAAACTCGAAAAATAAAAATTTAATTAATTAACATTAAATTCTTAATTTAGGACTTTAAAAATTTTGGTGATTGCGATGAAAACCATTTGGTGGCCACTAGATTTAACAAATTTGTGATCATTTTACACATGAATGTCATTTGAATGGATGTTTCAATTAGCTTATTGTTAAATTAAGATGATAATGTCACCGAAAATTCCCAAAAAATAACATTAATGGGTCCAAATTCTTTAAGGTGTACCAAAATCTTGTCATAGCGTCACCCTTTTCAATCTTTTTTAGCTAATTTTTTTTACCGTGTAAAAACACATTTATGGATAATTATGATGGAATTTAGAATTTTAATGATTTACAATATATACCTTTTGAAAATTTTGACAATTTTTTATTTATTATTTTTTATGGGGTTCAAAATATAAGGTAAAAAAAAACTACAGTAAGGATTAGGCCCTTTTCATCTTGTGTGATATATTTTAAAAGATTTTCACCCCAACATACACATTATGTCGAATAAAAAAGGGAATGATGGTGGATGATGACATGCCTAAAAAACCAGAGTAGGCTTAACGAATGTTCCAAAATGACGACTTTTTATTCATATCAATTTGATGGGACACTTACAATGCAATTTTAATCCATTTAAGGTCATTAAGCCCTTCAACTTAAATTGTTCCTATTCACATTCAACTAGGATTACATGATGAAACTATTATCATTCCCAATTTTATTTCACATGTGTCAATAATTTTCGAAAATTATTTGAAAATAGGGTTAATGCTCCCATTAATGATAATGCAAAATTCATATTTTTGAGTTTTAGACAAGCGACATCATGTTAATCTAGCAATGGCAATATATTTGTCTTTGGATCCAAAGATAATTTTCATATTTAATATATATATATATATTAGTATTATAAGGTGTAAGCATGGTCAAGTAGACAAAAAAAGTAATCTGCGTCACTTCAATTTTGAGGTGTCTCATGAAATCAATGTTAAAGTTGGACTTAATGAAAAAAATTCATAGGTGCAAATACATACATGTTAAGGGGGCTTACATGAGTTGTACTTTATGAAAAAATGGAAATGAAACCAAAGATTCATTCTACTTAATGAGACACATGGTTTTTTCCAATTTTAAAAAGTTGAATGCAAGTAGGTCCATATAACATAGAACACCAAAATAAAAATTATGGAGGCGTACATATGTATATGGTGCACCATTGTATATTATCAAGTTGTGGCAATCTTGATGCCAAGTGGGATGAAAGTAGATCCAAACCACAAATTTGGGACTTTCATTCAAATCTACTTTCAACCTACTTGTTGAAGTCCAAATTTGGAAAATGATTGTGTTTTAGAACCAATAAACTATAATCAAGGAGTTGCCATAATTTGTTTCTAGAAAAAAATAATTTTAATTGTACCTAAAAATTGAAGCCCACAAGTACATTACCTTGTTCAAGTAGAAAAGGAAGTAACAAGTAGGCTCACAACTAATAAGGACCGTTGATTTTCAATATTTGAGGATGGTGTTCATTAGGGCCATCTTAGGGTAGGATGTGAATTGATAAAGCCCAAAAAGTATATCCCCATTGGCCATGCGCTCCTACAATTCCATTTTGTTAGAAAGTTTGATCTAATAGTCTTCCTATGCACGCCTATGGAAACCTACACTCAAACCTACCACCTGTTACACACGAATTGAACTTCCAGTGAGCTTGCAACTTTGGAGGAGGTTAAAAGCAAATGTGCTTGCTAAGAATGCTTGCAAATGTTGTTAAGGTGATGAAGTTGCAAGGGGACAATTTTCAAATGACTTGTTTGATGATTTGTTGTTGGAAAACATTTGGCCTTCTATTTTGAAAATCTCTCCATGGAAAGATCAAATTGTGTTGTTCATTAATTTACATCTATTGGACAAGGCTTGGAAATAGCTAGTAGATAGAAGTGAATCTTGGTCTGCCTACAATGTACATCTTGCTAAATACCAACATACAGAATATTTTATGGAACAAAATAGAAAAGCAAAGTATGAAAATAGAGGTCTTAAATCCTATAACTCTAATGAATGGATGAACGACTTTGATTGGAAACCTGAGGGTTGGTAATGTCCATTGTGTAATCATCTTAGAGGGAGTGGCCTTTACAAACAGTTGCAAAACTCATTATAAGAGTCAAGAGATTCAAATGCGGTGAATTTGTATCTTTCCACTTTTTTAGGTATTACTATTGTTTGGTATCTAATTTTGAAGACTATGAAATCTAATGTATCTAGGTGTGTTTTGGTCCAACCAACAATGTAATAGTTGTGCAATTTTTCCACTACTTCTGCTATGTTCATTTAAAACCTATGTTCAAGAAAATTTTGATTCGTTATGCAAAACCCTAAACCCTAAGGTGTTGGAAGGTGAAAGACTAAATGTGCATATATATGCATGTTGTGAAAGGAACGTTGACTGATGTGAGAGAAGAAATGAATCATGTGCATATTTTGTTATAATTAACAACTTTTTTCTCAAGGTTCACTTGTGCTTCAGATTCAAGTTCTCAAATGGAAAATATGGTGCAAATCCATGGTGTTAGTACAAGGACCATTTGTGAATGATTATTGGGCCATCTTTTAGGGTTGATGAACACACTATTGGCAATTTCTACATGGAAGAAGTGGGTGTAATATTCTACTTTTCATGCGTATTTAAGTCAACAAACCTATAATTGTGGCATCACAATGCTTAGAGTACTAGATTGAATGTCCAATTCCCACATATGTAAAGGTTAACCTAACCGCCTTTGGTGTTTATATTAGCTTGGGGAAAAGGTTTCAATGAATTTTGCAAGTTCCCAAGTAGTGGGTGTTGGACATATTATAGGTGTTTTACACAACACATGAATTAAGTCTAAACTCCACTCTGAAGTTTACATAGTTTTGCTTCGGAAAGTATAAGTCTAATAGACCATCATTTGTGCATTTTAGGGAAATTTGAGAGAATTTTTGGTTTCAAATATTTGGTGATGTGTAAATGCAAGTTGCAAATGTTTTAGAGCATAAAGAGCGGATGCCTTCATGGATTCTGGGGCAATCAACAATGGGATTTTTTTCTAAAATTAGCTTTAATTATTCTCAGAATAATGATCCTTAGGCTTGAATGCTAGTGCCCAAGGAAAAACCTCACAAAGCACATACCTACCAAAACGATCTGGAATTATTCATGATCCATATCTCTTGATCAACTCTTCATGTATGCTTGTCAAATGGGTGGTTTTTATTTGGAAATAATGTAATTGAAAATATTTATAATATGACATTCACATCAAAAATGATCATTAATTTGTTAAGTCTAGTGGCCACAAGGTGAAGTTCATTCCATCCACCAAGTTGTATAAAGTCTTAAATTAAAAATTTAGTCCTATAATTTTCACTTGGTGGGCACTAGGCAAAATATTCTTTTCATCATAATATATTAATTTTGAAACTAACATAATATTATATTAGTATTAAATTGGTGTGAATTTGTTTGAAACAAAATGTCTCTATGGATGTTATCTTTGTGAATGATTTTTTTTTAACTTGAATATAAGGTTACATTTTTTTAATCCGGTGGCCACCAAATAGAGTTTATACCATCCACAAAGTAGGGAAAAGTCCTAAATTAACAATTTAGTCCTAAATTAATTAAATATGTGTTCTAGCATATTAGTAATAAAAAAACAAGGCTTAAAATTATATTATTATGTAACTCAATATGAATTCCAATCAAATATTATATAGAAATCAATTAATCATTATGTTGGGAAATCAAACCGACAACATTGATAATGTGAATGTTGGTGTAAATTTCATTGGTCTATTTGAATCCAATGCATGACATTACAAAAGATTGAGGTGGTGGCCAAGAATATGACACATTTTGTATGTCACTTTAAGACTCTTAAATTCATTTATTGAATATGTTGAGACTTAAATTAACATTTAGTTAGAGGTGGATGTAAACTCTAGCCTTTCCCATCATGGGGAACCCATTGAAATAATAATGTAGAGTGGTGAAATTGCAATCCCCGAACAGTAAATAAACCATTTTCATGAAAACAATGTCAAAAAAATCGAATGCAAATTAATTATACTTTCCAAATCAATTATTATCACTTACTAACTCTACTACAACTACTCATATAAATTTAATATAATTAGATCTCAAAATTGGTAAAAGGTATTAATTCATAAATTACATTTTATATTTATTTATTTTTAACATTCAAGGTGGATTTTTTTACCTTTAAATGTTAAAACATCTAGATGCATGTGAACAGCACTAACACAATTAATAATATGAGTAAGCATACACATGATTTAATTATTTCAATTATTTTATCAATTCATGCACCATTGATCTACAAACTAGATCCAATTCCCAATCCTTCATTCCCCATCTATCAAAATTTGATCTAGCATGTTACAAAAAAAATTGACAATTTTCAATTAGTGCAAACATTGGATTATTCACCAATTAGGTTTTACAAAAAGATCTAAAACCAAATTCAAAAAAGTTATGCATCCTCACTCAAAGTAGTGTAACATATCTCCCCCCCCCCAAGCACTTGCTTACATAACCGATCTTATATTCCTCAACAACACATAGGCTACCCTAAGAACACTAAAAAAAAGTATAGTTTATTTTCAACCTTTTCCTAGTTCATTTGAATCACCTTATATTGTTCCTTCCACAAGCCCCATGTAATCAACCCTAGCCAGCACCAACCATAAACATTTCAAATTGAATATTTTTTTCCAAGGTTCATTAAATTCTAAGTAGTAATGTTGTTAACATTACATTAAATGGCAATATATTTGAAACCTGTCCTACATATTTGAGACTTCAAAGGTAGTAAAACAATCTTGTCTTGAATAAGTAAGTGGAGCTGGAAATTGCTTAACAATAAGTAAAGCTTCTTGATATATTAATAATTAATAATTTAATATTTATAATTAAAATAATTAGATTACTATTATTAAGTTTAGACTTCATATTGAATATGATCAATTTATTCAATCAGATATAATTGACTTATGATCCGTTTATACATAATAGGAACCTAGCAAACTCCCTAAAAAATAGGTTATTAAGTATATTAATTGTATATAACCAATAGTAATTATTTAACCATCATGATGTTTAACCATGTTTCTAACCATAATAACAACCGTCTTTGGCCATGTTTAATTAATTGTATGATATTTAATAAATAATGGACTAAATTTTTAACTTTGGACTTTTCAAAAAAATTAGTGGTTAAAATCAAGTTTTCTAGACAAAACATTGGAAAAAACTCTTTGATGGATCATTTAATGAGGTACAAAATTGGGATACAAATTATAATTGTTATGTACTAGCATATTATGAATAAAAGAACAACAAATTTAAAATTATATTATTACATTGTAATTTAATCTATCATTGAATTCTAATCAAATATTATTATATATAAATTAATTAATCGTTATGTTAGGAAATCAAACTAACAACGTTGTGAGTGTTGGGGTAAATTTCATTGGTATATTTGAATCCAATGCATGACATTACAAAAGATTGAAGTGGTGGCCAAGAATATGACACTCTATATGTCACTCTAAGACTTTTTAATTCAGTTATTGAATACATTGAGACTTTTAAGTAATTCATCATTAACTTACTAGCTAAACTTTTGGACTATTCTTCAACAAATTTACCATGTGCCCATAAGAAGCAAAATCCCAAGGTAAGGAAAAACATTTAATAACATTGGATGTCTTAAGGGTGCAATTCCAGTGGCACACCTTAAACCAGTGCAAAAGACTTATTAGTGGGACAAGCACACCAATACATTTGATTAGAGGTGGATGTAGACTTTGGCCTTTCCCATCGTGGGGAACCCATTGAAAAAATAATGTAAAGGGGTGAAATTGCAATCCCCAAGTAGTAAATAAACCATTCTCATGAAAGGAATGTCAAGGAAATCAAGTGCAAATCAATTCTACTTTCCAAACCAATTATTATCACTTATTAACTTTACTACAACTACTCATATAATAGTAGAATCAAATCTCAAAAATTCATGTAAAAGGTAATAAAATAATATAAAATAAATTATTTCCTTTCAAAGGACAATCCTATCACCATTTACAACTATCATTCATCACTGATTTAATGTATAATTTGTGTACTTGTACAAGTGGAACACACACATTCCTATTTATAATGTGAATAGGACCATCAAATTAATATACTAGGTTTTATTAGGCCTCCAAAACTTCATTATAGCCTAGTGCCAAGTTTAAACCATTAACCTCCTTGAAGCTTTGCAACCTTAAATACCATAAACCCTAATTTACATTTAAACCTTCAAAACAATAAACCATATTCTTACAAAACCTTCCATTACACTCTAAACCCTAACCGTACAAAAATCTTCCTTAAAACCTTATACCCTAATCCTCCAAAACTTTTTTTAAAGCTTTAAACCCTAATCCTCCATAACCTTCCCTAAAACCTTTAAATGCCCCTATACATCAAAATCTTCTTAAAATCTAAACAGTAAACAATAATCCTCCAAAAGTTTTCCTAAAACCCTAATCTTTAAATCCTTGAAGCTTTCAAACCCAAATTGTGCCATAACACAAGATTCAATTTTTAAACCTAAATCCATGATACATTCAAACCAAAAACCTTAAACATAAAACCTTTAAAATTGCATTACACAATAAACCCAAAAGTCGAAAATCTCAACCTTTCTAAGACTCCTATCCTAGCCTATACCCAAAAACATAACACCTTTTGGATAGGTTATAAAATGGTAAAGAATAATAATTCATAAATTATAACTTTTAATATTTTATTCCTTAAACCTTCAAGGTGGATGTTAGATAGTTTATTCCCATTAAAAAAAATCATCCATAATTTTCATAATATTTTCCTTAACCATGGATAATTTTTTTCCCATCAAAAGAAATCATCAATAATTTTCATTCTATTTTCCTTAACCATGGATAATTTTTTTCCCATAAAAAAAATCATCCATAATTTTCATTTTATTTTCCTTAATCGCACATTTTTTTTTCCAATAAAGGGAAATCATCCATAATTTTCATTCTATTTTCCTTAACCATGGATTTTTTTTGTCCCATAAAGAAAATTCATCCATAATTTTCATGTTATTTTCCTTGACCATGGTAATTTTTTTCCCACAAATAAACTTATCCTTATTGTTCATGTACTTTTCCATGCATGTGGATTTTTTTTTCCAAAAAATAAAAGTATCCTTACTTTTCAATTTCTTCCATGAATGTGAATTATATTTTCCCACAAAATAAAAAAAATCCTTATTCTTCATGTTTGTTTACATCCAGAAGGCATGGTACTTTTCCACAAACAAAAATTCATCCAACTTTTGGATGTTTTCCTCATTAAATTTTTATTTTTTTCACAAAAAAATGTCATGCTAAGATCATGCTAACATCCCTTTTATTCATAATCAAATAAAAAATAGTTTCATCCAAAGGTTGGATGAAACTCGAAGTCAAGATAATAGTTAGGGTTGCGTCTCCCTCTCACTCACTTCTCATCTCTTCATTTTTCTTGCTCCTTCCATCTCTCTTTCATTCTCTTGCATTCTTCCTTTCACCACCTTTCTCTCTCTCAAGCTCTCCCTCTCGCATCTTTTCTTTTTCACAACATTTTTATCTCTTGCAATCTTTCTCTCTCAAAACCTCTTTTTTCCATGTCTCTCTCTCATCTCAAGGTTATTCGGTGAAGCGGAATTCAACAAGGAAGGCATTGAAAACTTGGTGAACACAAATGCAAAAAGATATCATGGTGAGTTCAACCATTCGACACCACAAACAAGAGCATTCAACTCCGCCAAAAGAACACTCAACAACGCTCCCCCAATTCCTCCACTACCAAGTAAAACTTCCAATTCTCAATCCTGGTAATTTAAGGTTTCAAGAAGCAAATCTCTGAAGACCTTTTCACAATCGCTTTCTTCACCAACACACATTACAAATAGGAAAAACATTCTTCCCTTCCGTGCTCTTTCGTTCCCTTTATTGTGCAAAATAACACTAACAAAGAACTTTCATGCATGTGCTACGTGTCCAAAAAGAGACCTAGAAAACTACAACTAGAACTATTCATTCCATTTTGTAGACTTTAGAAAACATGATTAAACATAATTCACTATTTAGGACACATCCAACACCGTACAAAACCAATTATAGAGTCCCATTCTCAAATTTCTCCCAATCTCAATTGTTTGTCCAACTTTACACCCCATTTACATCATTTCTTGCATGTACTATGTGTGTTTGTGCCTCTATGTGTGTCTATGTGTCTTTGTGTCTGTGTGTGTCAGTCTATCCATGTGTGTCTGTGCATGTATGTGTGTCCATGTGTGTCCATACGTGTTTGTGTGCATCTATTTATTTGTGTGGGAATATTTGTGTCTTTATGTGTCGATCTGTCCTTGTGTGTCTATGCATGTCTGTCTCCATGTGTGTCTATATGTGTGTGTGTGTGTGTGTCTATGTGGGTCAATGTGTCTATGTGTGTTTGTGTTTATGTGCGTCAATATGTTTGTGTCTCTATGTGTGCTGTATCCACTCATCTGTGTATCTATGAAGGATTGTCAAGTTGTTTGAGTGTCCTTGTGATTCTTATCATTATATTGTGAATCATATATGTGTGTATTATGTGTGTGTGCATGTTTGTCCATGTCTATTAAACTTTTCAATCTATGTTTGCAATACCTTGTGTCCTTGTACTTCCTCCTATATTTCATTACCATACACATTCTTATCACACATCTTTAGTACATGTGTCAAACAATGTTAAAAATATTTCCATTAACATTTCCCATTTATTGTTTATCAAAGCCCATCAATTGGTGTAGATGGTTCTAATTGTTATCCATCTCAAGTTCTCTTTTGTTCGTGCCAGTATAAATCTCGATTTCAGTAATCCAATCATGTATTTTGTGTCTTGGTTTTTGCACTAGTGGGTATACTATTATGAAATAGTGCAACTTTTAACATGAATATATGCATTTGACACATCCATAAAAATCATAGTTATAACTACATCTTTCCACACTATTACATGCTAGTTTTGCATGTTATATTCATATTTTTGTTCATTATTTTTGTATACAATCTAAATTTCTATGAAGTAGATCCAAAGTGTCTTGCGAGCAGTGGAAAAAAACACCAAGAAAACAAACTCAAAAAAATGGAAACAAAAGCACAATAAATTCCCCAACACTTTTCAATTTTATATGTGATAATAGTGAGATGATCTTTGTGAGAAATGCCTATGAAAAATGCCTAATGGCTACCAAGTGTTTCTCACAAAAATGCCCGAAGAAATGCCTAGTGGCCATGAAACGATTCTCCAAAAGATGGACCAAGAAATGGTTGGCAGATGTTAAGCATTTCTCAAAAAAATAAACAAAAAAACACCTACCGGTTGCTAGGCGTTTCTTGAGAAGATAAACAGAGAAACACCTACCGGTCGCCCAGTGCTTTTCCAAAAGGTAGACTGAAAAACACTTAACAACCAGTATGCGTTTCTCCAAAAGATGGACTAAAAAACGCCTAGTGACCACCAAGTGTTTCTTAGGATGATGAATTAAAAAACATCTACTAGCTTCTAGGCGTTTCTCAAGAAAATGCACTAAGAAACACCTGGTGGTCACCAAGTGTTCCTTAAGAAAATGCCCAAAAAAACACTTGGTGATTGATGTTTCTCAAGATGATCCAGTGAAAAACGCCTAATGATCGCTAGGCATTTCCTTGTTAAAATAATTGATGAGTAAGGCTAATTATTGCTTGTAATAGGTACACTCCACCATTGATGAAGAAGGTTGTCGACAAGTATTTTGGTGTGCACAATATATATCTAAAAGTTGAGCTTGAAATATGGTCCTTCACTTCAAAAGTAACCACTTGGGTGGCAAGGTTGCTAAACTAACCTAATACATTCATTGAATTCCATTTTATCAAAAATGGAAACTAAGACCCAGTGAAGAAAATGCCCATGCAAGATCTGAAGGTATGGGCTCATGACTTAGACATGGTCGTCGTCATGCTAAAGGACCCACAAAAGAAACAATTGGTGGGCCTCATTTGCTCAATAAATAGAATCAACGATGAGCTCGCCCCGACATTAGTCGAAAAAGGTTTTTTTGTGAAAAACATGAAGGACAAAACATCGCATGACGTCATCATTAAATGGAATGAGTTCATCGAACTCTTGAAGATTGAACAAGACAAATCACAAAAGGAATCTCAAAGGGGTTCAAACCACGCCCTCATGAACTTTGAGGGATCTAATGGCCCTTGCCCAACAAAAGAGCAAGAAAAGGAGAAAACAAAAGCTAAGAAGAAATAAAAGATCTTGACAAAACTGATTGTCGAAAAAGAAGATAAAATATTCATCATGGCAAAGTGCCGACTTTTTGACGACATGTTGGGCAATGAGTTTCTAGGTTGCTTTCCTTTTGGAAATGACCCGCTTCTAGGTGTTTCCATTGATGTTCATCATTTCAAGATAACACCTCCCAACATTATTTATCGTCCACTCTAGGATATCCACAAGGATGATATTAAAAAAAAAATCACTCAATATAATAAGTTTGACACCAAAGTGCCCATTTTTGTGATCCCTAAAGACCCGTATAATGCAAACCATATCATTCCTTGTAAGCTGAAGAAGTGGGAGGATATTCAAGACAATTAGAAACTGATTATTGGCAGGCAACACATAATTACTGCTACGAAGGTGCGTGAGTTACATCCCTAATTCCTTGTATTTCCTATTTTATGGTGTGCAATAAAAATTCCAAAATAATAACTTGAAAGTGGAATCTTTTTGTTGGATTTAATAGGAACTTGTAAATGACCCCAATATAAGGCCCTAGGTTCAAAAGATCTACAACAACTTCCAAATTATTGTAGTATGGGACATAGATTTCGTGAAGATTTGCAAGCTTTCCAAAATATTAAACAACAAGGATTGTGACCTCATCACAAAGCCTTTGTACAAGGAAAATCTTGCACATGTGTGAAAGATATGGGACACATACTGGAAGCCTCATTAGAATTTGGATGTCTCTTTGACATTCTAAGGAATACAAAGTATCAACACCAAATATTAATTTCCATACAAAGTTGTGATATTGTATGTTTTTCAATCATATTTCTAAGTTTTGTTGTGGTTACGAAATGTGTTACAAAAATTTGAAAAAACATTCAAGCATGTTCTGAATGTTGAATCAACAAAGGAGTGCATGAATATCCTTTTATTGATAGACGTAATCTTCCAGCTGTGGTAGAGTGTCTTCCTTGAATGGGAAAGGTGCAACATCCTTGATGGATCTAGAGATGTGCCAACATGTCTACCAAAACCAGTTGGAAAATCTCCTTTTGGTTGTTTGGTGAACCTCAAGGAAAAACAACTTGAGAAGTTGGCCAAGGGGCTACTTTCAAAAACAATAACACACATAGAGCATCCAATGAAAGGAGGGAGGCCTAACCTTAAATCCATGTATGAGTTCACAAGGATGCTTAAGCGAAAGGCTATGATCCAAAATGAAATTATAATTCATTCTGGACATCCAACGCCAACTGCCAATAATTAGAAGCCATATTTGGATGATGAATGGCACGTGTTGAAAAACAAGCACAAGCTTGAAAAAATGTTATTCTCAATTTTGGATTCAGAGCTAAATGATGATTTCTACTTGAAAAAGTTGAAGCTCAACCCCTCAAACAAGGCCCCACCTATAGGATTTAAGTGGGCTCTAGAGAAATGGATCCAAAGTGGAACTCTAGAAGACAATGCAATTGAGGCAATTTTGTTGGACACTCGTTACAAGTATGATAGAGTTAAGAACATGGCAGGTCTGTTGGATGTTATCGACAAGGAATCTTGCGCATTGTTTTTGATGGACAATGCAACAAGGACCATTGCCATCATTTGTACAACTCACTACATGAAAGATGTTTTGATAGTATGGAAAGGCCTTAATTGGGAATCCTTTCTTCTAGGGCTCCTAAATGCAAAGGCCATGTTCAAAGTCATTGTTTGCATTATGTTTGTGAATCCTTCAAAAGCCTACTAACTACCATGTGCAAATCGACTTTTGTTACAAAATTTTGATTTGAGTTTGGCCAATACATGGCAAGACCAACAAAAGTTCCAAATTTATTGACAACATTGCTAAGCATTCCCATGCTAATGTCTGTTTATTTGTTTCCTTGTAAAATTGGAACAAATCTGTGTGTCAAAATTTTGGGGAACAAAAAATTGCCGACACTAGTGGACTCCCCACATTCTTCTTTTCCAAAGGATTGGCAACTATATCAACAAGAAATTTTTCCAGAAATTATTTTACAAATCCTTCAACTGGTAATCTTGAGTGAGATGGTTTGTCTAAGTATCTTCAATGGAAGAGTTGTCACATATGTTTGTTTGACAAATCCAACACATGGATCTTGATATCATTCTTGAATATTTTTTCTTCAAAAATTTGTTCCATCAAAAATTTGTTCCATCAAAAATTTGTTCCATTAGTAGGATTTTTTTTTGACAAGCTATTTCTTCTTCAGTAAAATAAATTTAAAGTGTTGGAACCCATTCCTCATGACCTGGAAGTAAACTAATGCGAAATGATGGCATTAGTATGTCTTCACATGTTAACTAGTGTCACGACTAGGAACATGGGAACACAAGCACCGGAGCCTATGTTAATGCTTGCACAAGGACCACAGACTTCTAATGCGAAGGAGCAAGATGAGCGAGGAGTATTTGTCCCTATTGAGGAAGGTGGAGCTAATCTATCCCAAACATTGGACAACATGAACCCACCGAAGGTGGACAAAAAGAAAGTTGGTTATGTCACAAGGGGAAGTAATAAGAGAAAGGCATACAACAATAAGATTTAGGTTCTGAAAAAGAAAGGTTGTTCTCGGGGGAGGCATCCAAAAAGTGTTGATGTTCGAATTGCGAAAGAACGAAAGGCCAATGAAAAACTCATTGACCATGAACAAAAGGATCCTCCAAAGGACAAGGATGTGCTTACATCAATCAGCACATTTATCGTGAATACGTCAATAGCTTCTTCATCTGGGCCCAATGTCACGGCTTTAGATGAGGACAATAATAAAAAAGCTAGTGAAGAATTGCGACATACCAACCTCCTTGTAGTTCCTTTGAATCTGTATAGTTTTGTATGTCAAGTACAAGATCTAATAGAAAAAATGGGTAACTAATTAAACTCGATAACTTCTAATCATTTTGATGCCTTATACATTCACTTGATCATTTAATCATTTTATAAACTTGCAGGACGGCTTTATTGAAATGTTTAATTTTATTGCAAGATGCATTTGTATATATTCTTTTCACTGCATTTAATTTGATTATCACATTGAGGCCCTTAGTCATGTGTTTTTGCGTTCATCCCACTGCAACCATTGGAAAATATTTTGTGTGTTGATCACTTGGCGACCATTAAGCGATGGCTTGTCTGGCGATTGCTAGGCAATTAACTCTCCATCAATAACTTGGTGGAGAGTTGCTAGGCCACTATTTGTCCATTAATCGCCTAGCAACCACTAAGCAATTGGTTATTCATCTATTACATGGTGGCCCCTAGGCAATTGTTTTTCTGTGGATAGCCTAACAACACTAAATGATTTTTGTTCATTGATCACTTGGCGGCTGCCAAGTGATTATCAATCTTTCAATCACCTAATAGTCGTTAAATGATTCTTTGTCACTCGATCACTTGGTGGCCCCCTAGTAATTGGGATTCCAACGATTGCTTAGCAACTGCTAGGAGACCTTGTTTCAATCGTCCATTTGTCCAATGTTTTCCTACCGATACCAAATATTATCTTTTCGATTGTTTCTTTTTACGATCACTTGGGTGCATTAAATATTTGTTACTAAAATTATCATTTTGTTGAGTTTAATAATATTTTAATTTATATTTTTAATACATCCTTTTTATTCTTGGGTATAGATTTTTGCCTCACATGTGGAAAGGGTGTTGATTTCCTCTCTCAATAATCTAGGTGGAAGGATAATACAATCGAATGTGGGCTCCTGTCTTCTGTGGATTCTTTTCTTTACGATTGATATGATGGAAATGTAGATTGAACCATCAGTTAATGTACATTTTGTATTCATTTTTCATGTTTCAATGGAATCAGTAGATGTTCACTCTAGTGAACCTGGTGTTGAGGATGTAGCACCAACAATGTAGAACAAGGATATTATGTCATGGACTAATGGGCCACTTGGAGTTGAGGCCCTTTGATGTATCGACATCCTCTAGTTCCAAAATTGAAACACAATTGGCCATAGCTAGTGGCACAAAAGCTTTGCATGATGTGTGTCGCAACCCCACTTTGGCCAAGTGTGGGGGTGAAGCCCAACACTTGGAAAAGTTGGAGATTTGGAGTCCTCTAGGACTCCCAAATGTTCAGAGCTCGACAACAAGGCCCAAAACACCTCGCATTGAGGTGTTCTTGGTGTCATTGCAAAGGTCTTGAAACTTATATATCGAAAATGGCCTTGCATTGGCCATTCGGACATCTGCAGCCCAAGTTATGGGCAAAAGAAAGGCCGGGAGTCAAACTGGCAGTTTGAATCCCGACCACTAAAAGTCGGGAATTGACCTCTTCTCGACCTTGCCTTGAAGAGTGCAACACGACGTTGGAAAGCTCTCAACGAGAGCTACAACTTGGATTCAGGAGTTGTCTCGATCCGAGCTCGGGGTGAGGAGTTATGGCCGTTCAAAGTTCTGGGAGTCCAGCCGGGACAGTTTCGGGACTCCATTTCGGGAGTCCCAACAAAATGTGCCATTTGGATGTAGCCTCGGCGACCAGGCGCATAAAATACTATAGGGAGTAAGGTGGTGGCTTACTCCCAAGTCCAGGCCATGGTGAGTCTTGTGTGTCCAAGTGCCCGTGGCAAGTCCCAACACCCAAGGGTGTCTCGAATGTTAAACTAACCTCTTGTGGTTGGTTTTTGGATGCAGATTCACACGAGCTAAGTTAGTCCCTCTTCCTAGTCTAATCCCTGGGCTCCCAAATCGACCCCCTACCCCTTTTTAGAGTTGGAAGCCGAGAGTGCGTCGCTAAGTCACAATTTCCGCAACTTGACTTTGGGAAACCCTCAAGTGGGTTTCACCCCGTGACTTGGGAGCGCGTCAATGTGGGCCTTCTTCTGCTTTCTCCACTTATGAAGCTTGGCATTTCACAAGAAAGTGCAAAGTTTTCCAGTTTTGCAATTTATAGGTTCTAGGAAACTGCAAGCACTTCTGGTTTTGCTAATGAAACTCCAAGTTCAAAGCTTGTTTTACAAAAGATTCCAAGGATTTCGAATTTGGTGAATTTTAGTTACCAAGACAATGTAGCCACTTCAAGTTTTCCCAAAGGTGATGTGCAAGAAATGACAATGACTTCTAGTTTTCTTGCACATACCCTACAAGAAAAACATCTTTCATTGGAGGTGAAAAACTATCATTTAATTTTTGACTTGAATGGTGTTTTTATTGCTACAAATGAAGATCAAACTAAAATTTGCCCAGTGGTTCTAAGGCCTAACCTTAAGGAATTCCTATCTGCTTGTGTAAATAAATTTACGGTGTACATATGGTCCTCAACAATGAAAAAAAACTTTTCGAGGCACTTGGAAATTATAGCCAAGAAAATTGGCACTCACCTTCCATCTTTTAAGATAGTGGACCAGTCATTTTGCTTCAAAAATAATCACTTCTTACCTAAGAAGCCATACAAACCAGTTTTCCATAAAAACCTTTTTGATTTCTTTGTTCAATTTCCTTGTATGACATTTGAGAATACCTTGCTAATAGATGATACACCTCACAAGAGTTTGTTTAATCCTCCTTTTAATGCCATTTTTTTAAAAATGTTTTACGGGTTGCATAATGAGACTATTACCTGCTCTAAACCATTCTTCCTTATTTGGAATCTCTATATTTTTTTGGAATGCAAGTTTATAAATTTGTAAAATTGAATCCTTTTGGTAATGTTACAGATGTGTTTCCTGATGACCCTTGGTATGCAAAATTGATTACTCATTATTATGCAAAATGTGATGAAACATTTTATAACAAAGTGAAATTGAGATGTCTAAATAAAAATAGATGAATTATTTTTTTTATTTATTATGGAATCATTACGTATGGATGGTTTATAAACTTGAATTTCAATGGGTGCATGTTTTATCTTTATCAATTGTTTTCTTGCCTAATGTACTAAAGTCCAATGTAAGGGTTGTTCCATATGACTTTCTCTCCCACAAGCATCCACTAGTTCTGATTTCATAATTAGGTATTTCACAAACATATTGTAATCTTTCATAAATTCTTCTAAAATTTCACTGCAAATGACCTTGTGGCCACCAAGCAACTCATGCACATAGTTCAATAGGTCCATTGTATTTTAATTATTTTTTTGAACATCATTTCTTCCATCTATTATTAAGTCACTTGGTGGTCACCTGATTTTTTTTTGCATCTTTTTATCCAAATATTTAACTTACAAAAATATTTATTGTTAGCACATGGACATTTTGCTCTCAATTTATTATTGTAAATCTTGATAACACATTATCCTTTCCCACATGTTTAATTCATTTTGTTGGCCGGTTTTTTTGTTATTTTAATTTAATGTTTCATCCAAGCTTACTACAGTGGTCAAAGGTAGTTCAATGCGTTCATGTCTACATTCGTTATCTCTTGAGTTTAAAAAATTGTTGATTTTCAACGTCAATGGCATGTTGTGTTATTTCCCACCTTAAGTTATTCTACAAAGGAATGCTAAAGTGTTAGAAAAAATGTTGACAAGACCAAAATGGAAATTAAAGTTGGAATGGAGAATTTTCTTTGTAAAGCATTTCAAAAGTTTCATATCACAATTTGGTCTTGTATGAAACGTGAGGATGTATTGGAAGTTCTTCCCATGTTAATGCCTAAAAGTTTCTTATGATTCATTTTCATTTGGGGACATGAACAATGCTCCAAAATGTTTAGTGAAATTTCACATGGGTCCCATTATTACTTAAAAGATTTGAAACATGTTTATTATGCTTGCCATGGGAAAGATTATGGAAAGGAAGATCAAACACTATTGATTGACGATGAACCCAACAAAGCGCTTTGGAATCCGAAATGGACTGGTCTTTTTCTTGAATCATTCAAAGGACAGATGTTGTCAAAAAATAAGGTGCAATGGTTGGACGTGCCATCCTATTTGTGGCCACCCTTGGTCAAATTGCCATTGGTCAAAATGGTTCAAATCCATTACGACTTTATGGTTAAGTATTTTAAGCCTTGTTTAAGTTCCTCATCGAAAAATTATTCTTAGTTCCTATAGTATATGTACAATGATAATGTTGATGTTTGCAATAAACAACCCAATTTAGGTATGTAATCTGAATCATTCCATTTTTATTTTATTTTTTTATTTTTTTACACTTTTTGTTACTTTATATATAATTGTTATATGTTTTAATGTGAATTTTTTTTTTAGTTTTGACTTTTCTATGCAATTGATTTGGATTATTGTTCCTAGAGTATTCGATGTTGTTTGCAGCTATGAAAGGGAGAAAACGATGTTTGTTAATCAATTTGTTATTCTGAGACAGTGCCGATATTGTTGCATATTTGAGTATGGGTAGTCAAAAAACTTCTAACACTAGGAAAATTTCACATTGTGTTAAAATTATCCACAAATTTAAAATGTTTTGTTTCAAAACCCCTATATAAATTAAGACAAGTGTTTTGACAACCTAGTGGCCACTAGGTCCAATTTGTATCTAAAATGTTTAATGAAGGTTGTTCAATTATGTATTATAGAACATGAACTGTTGATTTTTACAACTTTTTCTCTTGTTGTATAAATTTCTGGATTTTTTAATTGTTGCAACTTTTTTTTCATCTTGTTCTAGGCCTAATGGCCACCACACCTCAAGATTCAAATTAATTTTAATATTGAATATAATGTTTATTTGATCTATGTAAATTATATTTCATTAATTCATCATTCAAATTCTTTTTCTTTTTTTCAAACAACTCACCATGGTGTCCTCAAGGCTTAATTTGCACAACTTGGATGTAACTTGTAGTTCTTCAAAAGCTTTTTCTTATGGTTAGCAAACTTTGTCTTAATGGCCACCAAGTCATTTATAATTGAAAGACTAAAAAAATTAACATTGAAATTTGTGTGTCAACATTTTCGAACTTTTGTAAAGTCCTAAATTAATTAAATGTGTATTATGAGTTTTTGTTGACATGTTATTTCACATAAAAAGGAAGTGGTGCAATGGTTGAGGACTTGGCCCCTCAAAATGGAGGTGAGGGGTTCAAGTCCTGAATGTTGCAACCTAGTTGGTGAAGTCAACCTAGGTTAGGCTTACTAGGTTTCACTAGCCATGCTAGCTTCTTAGCAAGTTAAGTTTTTTAACTTAGGTCGACTAGGCCTAGGTACCTAGGTGCATAGGTCTAGCTACCTAAGTACCTAGTGGATAGGTGCCTTGGCCTAGCCTTGCCACATGGCAACACTTCATTGGATGTCTAATGTTTGCCACATGGCAACATATAATTGGATACCTATGTTTGCCTTGTGGCAACACATCAAATGAATGCATGCACATGCCACATGGCATCATTTCAATGGAGAAGGACTTGCCATATTTTAAATTAATCATTTGATCTAATGGCAAAGAAGGCCCAATATGGACCATTGGATGGTTTTCCATGATTGTGGTAAATAGTATCACTAAACCAATCCATTAGGGTTCCACCGATTGTTGCCACGTGACCCCAATCACTAGCCCATATGTCAATATAATGGAATTGGTCTAATCCACTAAAAAATGTGTGGGTTGTGTAATGGTTGGGACCACATCTCTTAATAGTAAAGATAATAGGTTGTAGAATTCACATGTTTCAATAGAAAATTATGAATCAATTACTTGATAACATCATTAGTGAAATGAACCCTTTAATCTGTGACTATAGTTAAAGGACATCCTAACCTAATTAATATGCACTCATATTGAAATTTTGTTATTATGGTTATAATATTAATTTTCAATGCTTTTGCTTCCACCCACTTGGTAGCATAATCTGTGGCTACAAGAATGTATTTGTTTCATGTATATCTGCCTATTAAGCCAAGATGTTTCTATATGTAATAGATGTTTCTATATGTAAAAGAATGGCTAAATGATGTAAACCCTATAAGCTTAATTTCTTCAATGTGAAAGGTTCTATTCTCCTTATTAATCTTTGCTTTTGTTGTACATCTAATGTTCCCTCAATTTGCCCTATTCTCATAAAATCTTTTACATCATTTAGCCATTCCAACTTTGTGTAAAATAAACTTACATCTATGGTTTGATTAGGCACACCTATGAATTGTATAATGTTTAGTAATTTTGACAATGCATCTGAACTACATGAGTTATGCCTAGCTTATACACTACTATGAAATCATATTCTAAAAACAATAACAGCCACCTAGCTATTCTCCTTTAAACTTGTGATTTGTTGACGAAATAGACCAATGTCGTATAATCTACATAAATACAAATTTATTACCCAACAAATAATGTCTAAATTTGGGCAAAGCAAAAACCATTGCTAAAGCCTCTCTTTCTGTTGTGCCATAATTTTGTTCTACTTTATTTAGGAATCTAGAAACATACACCACCGATTGATCACTCTTCCCTATCAAATTTTAAGATAGCATAGTTCCTACAACTAATAATGATGCATATGCATGAACATGAAACTCCACCTTCTAATTTGGTGATATCAATATCAGTGCTTCAATATATTTTTGTTTGATTAACTCCCAAGCCTTCTAACATGCTTCTATTTAGAAAAAAATATTTGTTTTTTTTGGTCAATTTAGTGACAAGTGCCATAATAATGCCACCTTTACCACAATCCCCATTGCAAATTCCTTCCCTAATAGCTTAGACTTTGAGACAATAGATTTGCCATACACAATAGGATATAACTCTTTGATCCTATCCAACACCTTATCATCATGGACATTTGCAAATGAATACCCACTTCTTCTTTTGGCATGGCCAAACACCTAAATCATTTTTATTTTCAACCTATGGGAGTTAGTTCCTTCATGTAGCAAGTTGTGGAAATCCTTGAAATCATTGAAAGGAAAAGCATTAGGGGGAGGATTCTTCAACAATTAGTTATAGTATAATCAATGTTTTAAACTGATTCAATATTTTTTTTTAGACCAGTGATTACTTTTGCTTCATTTTCACTTAATCTAGTCTCCTTACTAGATCGTGCAAATTTCATCACTTTCGGTAACTTCTTCATGGTGTTACTATCTATTCCAACAACCTAACACAACAACCAAAATTAAAAATACATATAGATCTCAACAAGTGAGTTAGAGGTTCAAATATAATATTTGAAAACAATAGCATCAATTATTTAAGCCCTAAACATTAGCACTTAAGTTACAGCCATAAGCACCCTTCATAGTAATATTAAAAAAAACTAAACTAAAATACCCATGGCTTTATTAAATGCCGACTCTAAAACCAAGTTATGGGACTAAGATTGTTTGTTATGGCAATACCCATGATTAAAGTGTCAAGGCACACATACTTTCGATAGGACTTGCTACATTTTTTAAACATTTATTTTAAGTAGTAATCAACTACATATGAAACCATGGCCATAGGCTTTGAAAGGAATTTCATAAAAGCATTATGTGTTAACGAAATTCTATTCCAAAAAAAAAACCATTTAAACCCAACAAAAAACCTGACAAAACTTAACCAAGAAATGGAAACATCTATTGTGTCTTAGCAGCAAAAACAAATTTAGTTGATGGAATTTCAACTTTGATGATTGTAAGAGTGGAAGGGGGTTGGTTATCCCCTAGAACTCAGATTCGCAAAGGTTGATGTAGAGGCTTGATGTGGATCTCTTTTGCTCACTCTCCACAATGTGGGATAATTTATTATTCTCTCCTCAATTATGATCAAATCTAGAGGGTGCTGATGTTGATTTACTACCCCCAATTTTGATGACTTTAACAAATTTCCAAGATTGTTTTGATGCAGGAGACCTTAAAGAATGAACAATTTCTAAATTTATTAGTTGTTTAACAACATAAGCATGCACAACACCATTCACTTTTAAATGAGCTTGGGTATCTGAAACTACATTACAATTGGGATCTTCTTTTTGGGGGCTTTCTAATGGCATAAAAAAACATCATTTTTGCTTTCAAGCTCTCCCTCCCAAGCCAACTTTTCATCAATGGCATATATTGCCATGCTCAAGGTCTCCCATTCAGCATTGCTAACACGCTTGGAAAAACTTGACCTAAGTATACTAGCCCTTCATTGATCAATTGTCACCTTCCTAAACCCTAAAATGCATGAACCAACCATGATTGAATATAAAACGAATAACACCAAAATGCATAAGAAAACATTGTGGTTTATGGGTGTACTTACCTCATGAAACTTGCAAAGAAATAAATATGTTGGAGCAATTGCAAAATCTAATTTTCTATGATCTGGTCAGTAGGAATGCATTTTTTGAAATCAATTGTTTGAAATCTTCTTCATTTCACCCTTGATGCAACCAACTAGACATCCATATCTTTATAGTGCATTTGATTCAAATGTGCAAATTAGCTTACAATCAAATCTTAGGCATATTAGCAAGAAGGAAGGCATGTCCTAGATAAGGGAACACTTCAGATGATGTTGCTTCTTCAAATTAGGTATGTAGCAACAAGAATGACTTAAAGAAAGGGAATTGTATTTTGAGGATGGTTTTAAAAGAGCTGGAAATGTATGGGTGGTAGCACCACAATGTTGTAGGAGACCAAATTATGACAGAGTTTGGGGGAGGTACATATACAGTAGTTAGAAGGGTTTATGGTTTAGGGTTGTGTGCAGTATTATCCATCTATTTTTTATGAAGATGGATGATACCTAAACATGGATGATCGTTTTGAAAAAAAGAGGGATGAGGCCAAAATGTGCATAACATGGGTCCAAAGTGTGTATGGGTATCATCCATCTTTTTTTAATGAAAATGGATGATCTTTTGAAAAAAGATGGATTGGGCCAAAACATGCATAACATGGGTCTAAAGCAACTGTGTGGTATCATCCATCTTTTGCTGATGAAGATGGATGTGATACCCAGACACAGATGATCTTTTTGAGAAAAAGATGGATCAGGCCAAAACGTGCGTAAACATGTAGTCCAATGCGTGTCTGGGTATCATCTTTCTGTTTTAAATTGAAGATGGATGATACCCAGACATGAACGATCTTTTTAAGAAAAAGATGGATAGAGCCTACGGGCAGACAAGGAAAACAAAACCAGGCAGTAATGTACTGCACGCAGCAACAACTATGTGCAGATATATATAATCTCGGGCAGCTGGGAGAAACATGGAATGCACAAGAGAGAAGACAGAGCGGAGCAGCGATGGCAGCCACGGCGACGTGCACGAGCTCCCTCCTCTACGGTCCACGCTTGCTTCACCTCTCCGGCCGCCGCTCCTCTCCCGAGTTATGTAATTTCTGAACAGTGTCTTGTCTTGAGATTTCTGTTTCGAAGCTGATGTTCCTCACATTATATTATCAGCACACGCGATGTCTGTGTCTGTGTGAGTACAGTCATTTTGGTGCGGCGTTTTCGACTCTACACTTTCGTGCTTTGGCTTCCTGTTGGAAATGAAGGCGAAACTGTGGCTTTGTAGCGTGGTCCTGGCTGGGGGCCAGTCACTGCTGTAGTCATATAATCAGGCTTTGCACGCATGCAGAGAATATGTTAGGGTCTTATGTTCTGTTTCTTGTCCAGGACTTTTGGGAAGGGTTTAGGGTTTAGTGTTTGAAACTTGTTGCTCGAACGTTGTGCAAAACGATCCTCATCACTTCGTTTTGGAATTTGAGAATTCTCTTTCACAAATCTAGTCATATAATCAGGCTTCACATGCAGAGAATATGTGAAGTCTAAGTATGTTCTGTTTCTTGACCAGGACTTTAGGGTTTAGGGCTTGAAACTTGTTGCTCGAAAGTTGTACGAAGCAGTCCTCATCATTTCGTTACGGAATTGAGAATTCTCTTGCCTCAAATCATGTGTCTGAGTGGATCTCGGGTTTGGTGATCCTAGCTCCAGATTTTGCTGTCCTTGAGCCCAACATGAAAAAGGAAAAAGATTCAGATAATTCCATACCATCATTTGTTATGCTCAATCAGATTTGTGCATAGAAGTAGTAGGAGTGCACCGTAAAACCCTAAACCTTAAACCCTTTCCCAAAGTCTCACTATGCTGCAGAACCATAATCTGATTTGGCTTGATTGGAGTGCCTTTCTTTCACATTGATAAACAGCACTAATCTGTGTAATGTGTGCAGCAATTGTGCGAGAGGTTCTGACAACCTAGATGATTTGAATCTCTGCAGAGAAGGGCAGCATGGAGGCCACAGCAAGTGGTGCTTCCTATGGCAAAATTTGAACTGCAAACACCTCCCTATGCCCTTGTGAGTCCTGCTACCCTCTTGTTAAAAAAAAAAAGCATGCTTCAATTTGTAATGAAACCATTCTGGTAATGTGATAAGGAGTTGAAATACTTGAGGTTTTTCTGAACTTGGGTTTTGTGTGTAAGGGCAGGATGCGTTGGAGCCGCACATGAGCAAGCAGACACTGGAATTTCATTGGGGCAAACATCATAGGGCATACATTGATAACCTCAATAAGCAAATTGATGGCACAGATTTAGAAAGGAAAAACCTTGAAGAGCTTGTGAAGTTGTCCTACAACAATGGGAATCCACAAGCTTGTTTCAATAATGCTGGCCAGGTTCAACTTCCACCTTTTCATTTGATGTAAAATTGGAAGTTAGAATTTTTTTTTGCTACTTGGAATTCATAGAAACCTTCAAATCCATGCATTATGAATACTACTGTGGCAGTTTTTGCACTACAGTGCGGGTTAATTGATTGGATGGATGGTCCAACTTCCTTCAGGCATGGAATCATGACTTCTTCTGGTCATCAATATATCCGGGTGGTGGTGGACAACCTAATGGTGAGGTGCTGGAGTTGATTGAGCGAGATTTTGGGTCGTTTGAGGAGTTTGCAGAGGAGTTCAAGGCTGCAGGTGTGAGTCAGTTTGGCTCTGGCTGGGTGTGGCTGATATGTAAGTGCACAACCATTTTTGTTGTTGACTCAAATGCTTGTTGCCACTGTCCTCCTTAGCAGTTTTGATCCTGAGTGGATACAGTCAAGAAGAACCTGTTATGCTCTCCTGCAAATGGGTTTTAGACTAACATTGAAGTCTTCTGTGAGAGTGCAGTGAAGGATGCAAAGCTTTCAATTTTGAAGACTTCAAATGCTCTCAACCCTCTCATCTGGGGATACATTGTAAGGAAGTTGTTTTTTGTTTGTTGCAACTTCAGCAGGATACCTACATTCTACAGCTTCTGCTTTGTGACAAGTGAAGGTCAAAGTTACCTTGGTTTCTTGTGTTGTGAACAAAATACAACTTTAACTTGTGCTGCTTGACATGTTGCAGCCATTGACGGTTGTGGATGTCTGGGAGGTATGTATATTTATTTTTTTGGTTGCAATGTTAACATGTACATTTGGTCAGTTTCCCTTGGACATTTGCCTGTTTTGAGATGCAGTGCTTATTGGTCCAGAGAGTTGGGTCTTTTGATCAGTTAGGTTTTCAAAGCTTCTAATGGCTTATTAAGACTAGAGGGTTTAGGGAAGATCACACTCTTCAACTCTGCAACAGATGTCAACCTCAATTGTCTTGAACCTTTAAGAATTGGGTAGGTCTTACAACACTATAAATAAGTCAGGCTTGTTTGCTAATGCTGACATACATTCATGTATCATTGTCATCTGAATGTGACAGTTCTAGAACTAATGGGATTTTGGGGTTTGTTGGGCTGCAGCATGCATATTACCTTGACTTTCAGGTTAGTAAGCCTGTCCTTGTTGCAGTGGAAATATTGCATATTTTTTGTCCATATTTGCCCAGTAGTTCTATTGGGGAAGTCCAAGCTTGATAAATGTCTGTCTTACTTGTGTTTAATGGCATCAGCAGGCCAAATTACTACATTGCAAGTCTCTCTCCTAAAGTTTTGCAAGGAGAGAGACTTGCAATAAAATCTTGCTATGGTGCTGTGGATTGCTATGCCCAACCAGAGTTTTGCATAACACATTTGGGTGGTGGGATCTACCAGAACCATCGGCCTGATTACTTGAACACATTTCTGGATAAGCTCATTTCCTGGGAGGCCGTGGCAGGGCGCCTTGCTCGAGCCAAGGCATTTGTAAATCTAGGGGAGCCAACCATTCCAGAAAAGTGAAATTGTGAAACTCATCCACTT
>Ga0116227_10002374_pt1 | contig 42944 bp, 47 predicted proteins | sample S1TSphgellanicum_FD_89693 | JGI IMG/M metagenome (GOLD analysis project Ga0116227, IMG submission 89693) | Host-associated microbial communities from peat moss isolated from Minnesota, USA - S1T2_Fb - Sphagnum magellanicum MG | ecosystem: Host-associated > Plants > Peat moss > Unclassified... | reverse complement strand
TTTTTTATTTTTTTTTTTTTTTTTTTTTTTTTTTTTTTTTTTTTTTTTTTTTTTTTTTTTTTTTTTTTTTTTTTTTTTTTTTTTTTTTTTTTTTTTTTTTTTTTTTATAATTATAGTTCTTTTTTTATTTTTGTTTCATAAAAAAAAACACCTTTTTTGTAAAATAAGAAAAACTCAAGAAAAAACTTAACTTTTTCAAAAAAAAAAAAAAAAAAACAAAAAAAAAAAAAAAAAAAAAAAAAAAAAAAAAAAAAAAGCCTCCTAATTTAATCAAAGCAATGATGAAAACTCGAAAAGCCCAACAACTAAAAACTAAAAAATGAGAATGCCACTCACTTGTTAGAATTTGTCCAAAAGAAAACAAATAACAATAAACTAAAATCATGTCAATCACATGCTAAAGTGTTCATCTTTCAAGAGCTATGGTGAGCAAATTGAGAAATAGCAAATGAAGAAAATCCGAGGCAAATATCAAGGTAAAGGAAACTTACCCTCCATTCATATTAATTTAATTTTAAATTATAAAGTTTTGGATGAAGAATCAAGATGTAAGAAATAAAAATATCAATATCGTACATGTACAAAAAAATTCTAAAAAAATGTGGTGTCACATGATTGTATTGTTAGTTATTGAATCCAAATTAGAAGTATGATATAAGTCATTTCCAAGGTTGCAAACCCAATTTGTAGTTAAAGGAAAACATAAATTGAAACAAAAAGAGTCTTAGCCTTAGTATAAAAATCTAATGTGGAAAGGGAACATTTCCCAATCTACCAAAGTCATAATTGTTCAGTAATATATCATGGTCTAGTTGAAACTGCTATTTAGTTGGTGATGGGCAACTAGAACCTAACACATTTGATTTTTTTTCTGAATGCCCATGAGCTTTAGAGGTCCTTAAATGAAGCACAATATCATGCATTCACAATGCAACCTATTAGAAAATAAACATTGTTGTAATTGGTCAATTACAAATTCATTGATGCAAATGTATCTGAATTTTATCTTTTAGTTTAAAACTATTGAGATTCCACAAATACAAATAAGGGTTGTTGAACCCCATTTCTTGTAGTAATTAAATGTTTTGGCAATATCTTCCAAGCATCGATAGATGTTGTGGCAATACTAATTTTTTTTTCATGAATGTTTGCCTTTTGGAAAATAAAGTCCACCCGATTAAAAATTCAATGTGAGTAGAAATTGCACACATGCTTGGATATTCAATGGCTTTCCAACACATTCTGTGACCCTGGGTTCAAACCCAATGGAGTGAAACTGGTGAAACTCCTTGTCAGTCCTCTGCCAATGAGCTTGACTTGACTTGGGGGGGTGCCAATGGCTTGTCCAGTCAGGTCTGCCCTTGTGCTTCCCAAAAATAAAATAAAATAAAATAAAATAAAATAACATTTGAGGAATATTCCATATGCTGAACGATCGTTTCCCTCCGCCCTCAGCCTTTCTTTCAATTGCCTTAAAAAATGGAAATTTTTGGTGGTCCAAAAAAATGATGCCATAATTATTCTCTCTGACTTTAGTCATGAAAACGTTCCAGAAGGTTCTAGAGAGTTCACGCCTTTCTTTCAATTGCCTTCAAAATGGAAAAAAATTTGTGGTCCAAAAAAATGATGCCATTTTTTATTCTCTCTGGACTTAGTTAGGAAAGTCTTCCAGAAGGTTCTGGAGACTTGAGAGTCTAGTGTCTGGAAAGACTGGTGCAATTTGGTCGAAACTCGAAACCCATATCCTAAAATGGAACAGTGGAATGAGCCTAATTGGCCTCTACCTGACAAGCTCCATTCCGTAAGAGTTTTCATTTGGATTTGCAGACTGGTCATGTGGCTTTTGTAGAATGGTCTGGGTATTGATGGCGTAGTTATTGAACCCACCCACACTTATGTTGGTAACTCGGTACCTTTACTTTTTGGAGTGAGGCCTCTTCTTAGTGCCCCATATCAAGCATGAAACATTGTTAGATTTTAACTCAGAGATCTTGATTTAGTCTAAGTTTGGGTTAGTTGTAATATTTAGAACGAATTTAAATGGATTTTGGGTGCTGGAAATTAAGAAAATTCCCCTTGTCAATTTCCCTTATCCATTTCACAAGAGCCAAAAGGTTTTTTAACTCTGGAAAATTGTGGCATGGCAAATTGTGAAATTAAAAGCAAATTTTTCTCATTCTTGGTTTTGGCATATTCTCTGTGAAACATATTCATTAGTTGGGTGTGCCTTCCAAGTTCAGATTTTTTTTTTTCGGTGCAATGAGCCATCTTTGATTGGCCTGTCACAAATAAATTTTGAATCTCTGGAGACTCCCACATTATATAGAAGTATCCACTCCGAACATAGAAATGTATTAAGTCCCAAAATTTTGCCCACTTAAATAGGTTCCAAGAGGAGAATATTGGGCAAAGCATGTGGGATAAAGTGAGGTGCTGTTGGGAACATGTTGTTGAGCACATTGGGACTTGGTGAACATGCTTGGAACTCATTTAGAACTTGATGGGAACACATTGGGAACCAAAAAAAATTAAAATTCAATAACCCCCTTCTTCCCCCCTAAATTTGAGTAGGGAAAATTCCATTGCAATTGTGCCTCTGCACCCAAAACAAGAAAAAAAGAAAAAAAACTAAATTAATGGATATTTATTATAAGCTAGGTTAGCCTGAAATGCTGGCGTTCCACATTGATGCCATCAACAGCCCATTTGCAGGAAGCCGTGCTGCAAACCAGTTCAGATATTTGGTCACTGAACTGGTTTCAAAGTCGTGGTGTCGTCATGAGCAGGGAGTTTTGGTTTGTGTTGGCATCCTCTCCTTGGCCCCGTGTACAGTGCCCAACAAGTGTAACCCGTCTACCCTGTCCCAATTGACACCCGGCCTTTGGACGGCCACGGAGGAGTGAAACTCGCAGCGGGTGGCCTCTCAATCCCGGGTCGGTTCGCGCAGTCGAACCAAGGTTGTTTTTCCTGGCCCCCCCCCACTAAATTTTGTGAGGTAGGTGGACTGGCGAAGAATTAGCCAAGTTTGCGCCACGCTAGAGACACATATATATATGAAAGTAGATGGAACTATTCTTGATCATAAGGTGTGATAAAATACACCAGAGGCATGCCATGACATTTTTGTTTTTATATTATTATTATAATTACATTTCAAGTTACATTGTCCATAAACTAACTAAAAGTTATATTATTACCAAAACATTAAAGTTGCAACTAAACCAAAAGTTGGGCAAGAAGAAATTAGAATGACACACTTAATAGAATAATAAGTCTATGAAAGAAATGAAGTACAAAATCATTTGCCCCTTCTTATTTACTCCTAGAGCTATAAGTTATATAGCTTTCTTCCTAATCTTTATAAAATGTGTTGGAAATCACCTTTTTTTTAAAAATCCTAAGGTTGAAGCTCGTTCTAGCATGTCAATGTGTTATAGACTCAAGTAAATGCATATATGTTTCAAACAAGTGAAATATCTAATCATTTGTTTTACCTTACTTCTGAAACTGAAAGTTGAAAGTAGGTACTTAAAGCACCTCCGAAGAAGTTCGTGAGAAATGTCCTTGCAATGGTAACATGATGGAATTGTCTTTGCTTCGCATGTTTTGCATGCATGATCACCCCCGCTATTACCTCCATCTATTATAACTACTATCAAGACTAGGAAAAATCGTGTCTTTTGCTTTCACAATACATCAAGGTACAATGATGATATTTGACATTTGCAAAAACATTTCATTGATATTTCAAGGTAAATTCATTTGTGTTGAAAATAGGATTCATGGTAGCAACAAGGGTTGTCAAGATTATTGTAAGCAAGAAAAAAGGGAAGAGCTTTGTCCTTGAACAAGAATGCTCATATCTCCAAGTCTTGCAAGATTAGAGGTAATAGTTAGAAGTGCAACACATTTTGGGAGAGGATTTGCAAACAATACAACAGAAATCACCTAGTTTTTTGTGCATATAGATTAGTACGATCTTTGGAGACAAAATGAGGAATAATTCAACATGATCTCTTCAAGATCATAGGGAATTTTGAAGCTATTAAAGCTTTCCAAGAAATAAATGCAAATCATGAGAACATTGTGCACAAGGCCTTAAAGTTTTACAAGGCAAATTAACATCCAAATAGTTAAAACTAGTGTTGGCTGATTTCCAGTTCTTGGTCAGGTCCAGGTTTGGATCCGGACTTGGGTCTAAGAATTGGACCTAGTGGGTCTGCATGGACTTGAAACTGGCCAAGAACCAGACTCAATCCTATTCACAATGGGCACAAATAACTTGCTTTTGGAAGAAGCTCAAAAATACTTCAAGTTACAAAGGCAAAAATACTTCAAGTTACAAAGGCAAGAGGAGCTTTCGAAGCTCAAAGAAAGAATACAAATTGTTGATGCAACACCAACTATAGCTCTATAGATCGTCATTGGAGCTCCATCACAACCTTCTACTCTTCTATCTATCCACATAAACAAAACAACACATGAAATGATCATTCTACATAACAATGTAGATTTAGAATTGTTAGACTCAATTGATTAGATTGAGTCAATGCAATTGACATCACATAAGGTTGGACAAGTTTGATGGATGTTCATTTGTTCTAGAACAATGTTTTAAAAAATTGAACACACCATTGCCTTCTTGCTTTTCCATTTACAACTATTTATTTTTGAAACTTTTTCTATATACATTGGAGCTCAATTTCATTGTTCACATGAGTGTTAAAAAAAGATAGAAATCTAGAAATAAATGCACAAGTTTGAAGACAGGTCCACACCCATAGAAAGGTGCAAATTGTGCAAGATTGAATATCCATGAATGATAATAAAATAAAGGAAGAATGCTAGTGCGTACAAGAGAGACCATGGAGAAAGCTTGTTGTGAGATTTGGGAAGGAACACGTTGGAGGAAGCCCAAAATTGGCAGAGACAACAAACCAATCATTTTGTGGGAAAATTAGTGTGGGAGACGAATCAAATTAGGGCTGACTATGAGCCCATGGTTTGCACAATAGCCTACATGCGGATGGTATAATGTTGTTTACTATTGCAATGATGAAGATGATCTTAATCTCTCGTCCTAATTCTGGATTACTAAATATTTTAAACAAGTGTGCCCAAAGAACACCAATTTATCTCCATAAATAGGTCCAACATAAGGTCCAAGCTACTTGTAACAAATTAACGTGTTGGAGACCCAAGTGAATGCAAAGTCCTTGCCTAAAAGCCATGGTCCAATAAATTCATCAAAATTCCTTAACATCAACATAGCTAACACATGTGTCAATAAGTCAAGAAGCATCCCAATTGCATGTCCCTGCCATTAGCTTAGGTCAAAAAAATATAGGAATAGAAATTCTGCTCAGCCAATGAGTCAATGCAGCTGCACCCAAGAGGCTCAAGGTTTTTTTTCCCCCTTTCTTTTGGGGGGGGGTGTGTTTGAGGATATTTTTGTTCCCAATGTGTTCTCATCAAGTTTTCAATAAGTTCTCAATGTCCACAATGTGTTTCCCCACGATATTCCTATTCACACCACATTTTTATCCCACATGTTTTGTCCAAAGTTATTCTCTTTTACATAGGTGAGCCAAAGGGGTATGCAGTTCATCTTCCAAAAGAAACTTCTATTTTGAGGACCCTCCCAAATTTTCAGTTTTTTGTTTTTGTGATTAGCCAATCAAATTGACTCATTTGGGGGGAAAAAAAAAACCAGAACTTAGGAGGTATCCTCATCTAATTGATACATACTTCAATAAATACCCTAGATAAGATGGGAATACTGGAAACCCAATGGATGTAAAGAATGTGCAATAAGCACCCTAGAATGTCAATAACCCCCCTCCCCCAAGTTCCAATTTACTAATAAAATAAAATAAAATGTTGGGGCAAAGGATATATGTAGAAGAATCTCTTGCACAAGTTCTTCAAAGTTAATAGTAAAATAAGGGGCATGATAAAATACCGGAGCAAAAACTAAAAAATAAAAAATTCCGGGGGAGCGTCCCCCATTCCCCTCTCCCCGGCGTGGTTCTTCCACGTGGAGTTGGCGAGTCAAGGACCGCCGGATAAACCACAGTTTCTAGAGACCAGAAGGTAACGGTAACACGACGGACTACGACGGACCGTTGGACACAAAACCCATATACGCTCCAGGCCTTTCGTTCTCATCTCTTTTTTCCTCTCTCCATCTCTCATGTGTCTGTCTGCGCGCTCATACTTAGTCGAGCTTTTCCGTAATCTCTCTCTTTGTTGTCCGCGATCCAGCACTTGCCGTTTTCCTTCTTCACATCGCCTGTTTCAGTTCTAAAAACTGCAGTTTTTTTTTTCCCCTTCGGTAATCGGATTTTTTATTAAAAAAAATTTGGGTCCGTTTCTTCTCTGGATTGATTGCTTTTCTGTGTCTTGTTTTCTGATGAATAGGATTATGTTCTTCTCATCATCGGTTCTTTCCTAGTACCTTTTTTTTTTGGCGTCATCGTTGTTCTTGTAGCCATTTCCTGAACTTTCTTTGTTTTCTCGAACGTTCTTGCTTCTCTTGTGAGTCAATGTTCTCTGACCGGAGGATGACCAGAGGACGCAATCATTCTAGGGTCGCAAATTTTCTGGCCGTTTCCTGAATCTGTTTTGCTGAGGAGATTTGGTGAGAAAACGTGTGTCTGTGTTCCAGGGTGCTTATTCTTTGTGCTTTGCGATCACACTTGCAGTTTTTTTGTTGCGGCCTCGTGTTTTCTGGAAGCAGAGTTTGAGTAGCCGGTTGCATTCTTCAGGCTTTTTTTGGGCGCTCAGTTGTTGTGACGAACTATTGGTCGAGGAGGAGGCTGCCACCACGGGGTTCTGCTTTTTGTGTGGCTTCTTTGTAGTGTATTGATAGCACTGTAGTGCGCGAGAGCCAGGTTTACTCTTTTGGTTCTTATTTGCTGCAGGCCCGCTCCCTCCTCTTCGGTGCAGTTTTGAAAGGAGTTACGATCAAGACTGTCATTCCCTTGTCGTGCGGTTGAAGATCACTCTGTTGTTGTCGCGACTGACTAAAATCGCTGCGTGAGAGCGCTCGCTCGCTCGCAACTGCGTAGATCCTTAAGGGTTCCGAGTGAATGTTTTTCCCGTGTCTTCATCTTCTGGTTCAGTAGGAGGCTTTGCAGGAGTTGTTCGCCGAATTAGGAAAGTGCGATCTACTTGTATTTGCGTAGCGACCCATCCCAGAATAGGTCCGACCGCAGAGGAAGAAGACGCCGAGGAGATCGTGAACTTATTCGACTTTTTCCACAGCATTCTTCTGTCTGTGTGAGATTCCGTTGTTTTGTTTCTTTGCAACGGGCTCTTCATCAATTGTTGGACTTGCAGCTGCTCACAGGGGAGTCCACTGTCTGTTGTTCTTGTGCGATTGAACCTAAGAGAGGTTTGATTCAGATACTTCAAGCAAGCAACTCTTTGGAAGCTGGATATGGACGGAGTTGTTGGCGTGTTGAGAATTCGAAAAGCTCTCTAGAGGATCCATATCAGAAATTGCCTTGAGAGCTTGATTCCGAAGGATTTGGCAGTTTGGAAGGGAGAAGAAGAGGCTGAGAGGCTTCTCCTTGAACGTCTTCTTGGAGAAAAGAGGAGCAAAGGGTGAATCTATGGTCGGTTCAGATTTGCGGAGGGTTTCCAGTACTGATGATTCGCTACTACTACATCAGCAGCAGGAGCGGCAGTACGGATGGAAGCATCGATCATCATCATCATCATCGCAGGCGTTTCCTCAACCAGTGGCTCCTCCTCCTCCTCCTCCTCCTCCTCAGACATCATGGCACCATCCTAGAGCACACTCCAAGCAGCATTACACAGCCGAATCTGCTGCAGGGAAGAGGGGGGGTCAGAGAGCTGGAAACGGTGTAGAAAACAGACTAGGAGGAGGAAACGATGTTCCAGGACGAGTTAGTTTGTCATCGGCTTCGTCTTCAGGCAGACTGCCGCACTCGAATCTCGAATGTTTTCTGGATGTTACAACTCCCAGAGTGAAACCTCAGACTCTGCGAAAGGTACGCTTGCATGATTCTGGAAACCGTTCACAACTGTGTCTGAATTTATAGTCTGAAGCAAGTCTGGGATGCAATGATGTTTATTGTTGCACAGAGGGAAGCTGTCGTCCCTTTCCTAAACAGTAAAGTATTCTGAAAGCTTAGAGCTACTGTTCTTGTGTGCAGTCATGTTTTCGGGATCCTTCTCAGAAGCGGTGTTTTGATCCAGAAGTAACTCCATTCTTCAGTCTTGGAGATCTATGGGACTCCTTTGATGAGTGGAGTGCGTATGGAGCTGGTGTGCCCCTCATGTTACATGGTTATGAGAATGTGGTCCAGTATTATGTACCATATCTGTCTGCTTTGCAGTTGTACACAATTCCTACTCGGAGGCCTCATGTTGCAGCCTACAGGTAAAAAAAAAAAAACTTGGTATCTGCAGCAGTTGCAATTCTTTTGGTGAGTGTGGGTTCTGTTCAATTGTATGTGTATGTTAATGTTGTAAGTGACAGATATTTTTTAACACCTATCCCCAGTCATCCAAGTGCATACCATTACCTTGTACCATATCTATCCACTTTGCAGTTGTACACAATTCCTACTCGGAGGCCTCATGTTGCCTACAGGTCAAGAAAAAACCTTGGTATCTGCAGCAGTTGCAATTCTTTTGGAGATTAGGGGTTTTGTTTGATTGTATGTGTATGTTGATGTTTTAAGTTACTGCTTGCTTTTATACCTATCCTAATCATCCAAGTGCACACCTTTCCCTTGTTGTTCTGCTTAGAATGTCCTGGCTTGCATGCAAGTGACTCATCTTTTTGTCAACTAAGAGGGTTAGGGTTTTTTGAAAGAATGCTCAGGCTTATATGATCAGCTCTGTCATGTCATGTTTCAGAGCTTAGACACTCTGAAAGTTGGAGGTTGTGGTCAGCTTCAGAGTTTACTTGTTACCACCATGCTGGAATGGGCAAAATTCAATTTCAATATTTTCTATGGTGTTGCTGTGTTGCTATGCAGGGCACCTGGGGTGGAAAGTGACGAGGGCAGTGATGCAAGCAGTGATGGTGAAAATGAGAGTTCAATGGGACCAGGAAGGAATCAGTGGCAAGGGCGAGTTCTCAAGAATGCTGATAGTTCCAGCTCATATAGTTCCTTGGGAAGTGGTCCGAGGTTGGAATGCTCGACTTTTGTAAATGGTGATGATGAAGATGTAGAAGTCTGGTCCTATTTTGAGACCAGCCCCCCCTACAGCCGTGTTCCTCTTGTTGATAAGGTGGGTCATGCAAACATCTATTCGTTCTCTCGGGATCAAATGAGCAGTGGCGACAATTTCAGCCTCTGTTCATGAGAGTCAACCCAGTTCAATTTCTGCAATACTGTCAGAATAAAGAACTCTGATTCATTTGTTTTGATCTTCATCATGGATAGTTTTGGTCTTAGGGGCTTCCATGATAGTTTGTGCATTTTATCTTGCCATGTTGTGAAGAGGTGATTGTAAAGCAAATTGTCAGTCTTAACGTCTTTGTGGAGAAATAGTGTTCCAGTTTTAGCAGATTATTTGCACATGAACACTCCCACTGGTCTGTAGCATTGAATGCAGCACAAGGGAGTTACTAGTCAAATTTTCCCTTCTTGTTACGTATCTGTTTTGCATTATCTCTGCATCAAGCAAGAGCTAGTTTTTCCTGGTAAATGGTTGCAGCATGCAGAATTTGTTAGTGGACTACTGTTTCTTTTAGGTGTGTTGATTTGGTTGCTAGATATCAGTATCTATAACCAGATGGTACTGGTGCTGGACTTTCTTTTGCAGATTACAGATTTGTCTCGAGACTTTGAACCACAGTATAATCCTCTGCGGATACTGCGGAGTGTGGACCTCTTGCCCAATAGTTGGCTTTCTGTGGCCTGGTATGTGACAACTTATTTTGCAGACATATGATCCCCACCAACTATTTATGCTGACTGGCATGTCCTGAAAGTTTTCCTTTGTTAGGATTTGTTCCATGGTTCAGAGGCAGGGCTTTAGCACTGCTGGCAGTGTTTTTGATGCATAATTCATACCAAACGGTAGTGCAGATAGTTGTAATGTTCTTGATGTGACAGTTGATTGGTTCTGTGAGCTTCAAAATCTGATAGTCTGTCCAGGTTCCAGGGTCTTGGTTTTGGTAGAGCAGTTCAATATTGTCCATTGTGTAGCATTGCTGATCAATTAGGTTCATTTTTCAGGTACCCTATTTATCGAATACCAACAGGTCCTACATTGCGTGATCTGGCAGCATGCTTCCTCACATATCACTCTCTTTCAACACCCATGAATGGTACTTCAGGTGTGTGGATGAACAAGGCTTTGCATGTTCCAACCTATCCACTGAACTCAGCTGGTGACTATTGTGGTAAACAAAAACATGGGAAGTGTGAAAGCAATAGTTTTCTTACAAGCATTAAATTTGCATTATATGGTTTTGTGGCAGTTGCTTCAGCTTTCTTTCTGGTGGTGGTGCAGAAGGTCATATGATAGAAACTCCTATTCCTGTGATCAATGTGAGAAGTGTTTCCAGAAGACAAGAATGTTAAGAACTCATGTCACTTTTTGCTTGGCTGCATTTTCTGATCATTGTGTTTCTTGCTGGCACAGAAGGGGCTAGGCAACTGCCAAGTTGCAGTGAACCTTGTGATATGCCAACATTGTGTTCACGCGAGACTTCACGATTAGAGCTGCGAGCTTTTGGGCTTACCTCATACAAGCTGAGAGGGGCACTGTGGACATCTAATGTAGAACGTCGCCAGGCCACACTTCTTCAAAACTCTGCGAGTGTACATCTGAAGCAATTAGATGTGGAGCACCCAGACTACATCTTCTTCACCTCACACAGCAATTCTCGATGCTGAGTGTTGGCTGGAAATCCAGTTTGTATCTGCATCCTTTTTGCACTATGGTCAAAAATGCAGCCATGCAAGGTCACTTAAGAATCCTCTCAAACAGCAATTTGTGGAGCTTTTCTGGAAAATCCCTGCCATGATATATAAGCTAGACTGCAGAAAGCAATTTGCATGGCATGATTGGTGTTTTGCAATGATTGGTTCATGTGCTATTTGGTCTGGTTTTTTCATCCTGAAAACCAAAAAAACTGAAAAACTAAAAAAAAAAAAAAAACCAAAAATTAAGAGAAAAAGCGGAAAAAAATTGCAAAATGTTTGAGATGGTAGGTTAGGAGTTTTGTAGCATCCCTTAGCACATGTACAAGGTAGACAGCTCTGGGACTGAAAGCTTTCCTGGAGATGATTGTTTGACATGTTATTTTATGTCAGAGTGAGAATCAAGTCATTCCTAGGCCAGAAGCTTCCTTTTTTTGTAGTGTGAGTCCAAGAAAATTCTCCTGGCTCTTGTGTATGAAAGTACTCGGCACCTTTTTGTAATCTCAGTGTGTCAGACATTTTGAGTTTTTTCACAAGTTTAGGGAAAAAGAGATGTTATTAGAGCTTGTAAATACTTCAAGCATTTTCTGTGGTTGTCAATGTGCAAGTTTTGATGTTCTTTGCTTTCTAATTTTACTCTTTGGGTTGAGAGTATGAGTTAGCTTTTGCTGTACAATTCTGTTTACTGTACTGTGGAGAAGCAAATTGAAAAGCAGTTTTACTTGAAGGCATTTTTGCGGTATTTGGGGACACATGAGATGGCTTCTTGCACTTGTAGCTCTCTTGTAGCAAAATGGGGGCTCAAATGACTTGTGTGGTGGTTTGTAGACAGTCTGAAGTTGCAGCTGTTTGTACTTTTGTTCCAATTGCTTGCTAATTGGCGTTTGATAATTTGCAGCTGTTTGTAGTCTTATTCAATTGCTTGGGGATTAGCATTTTTGGTGATCAGCTGCTTCTCTCTGTTGTACACCCTTGGTTTCCTGCTTTTGAAATTGAATGTCCTCTGTTGACATCCCATTGTGAATATGTTTAGATTCATGGTAGATAGGCCAGTGAGGGAACACTTGCAAACTCACTTGAGGTTGAATCCTGACACATTGTTCCTCTGCTTCTGAACTTCAAAGAACATTTGTAACCCTCAATTTGGTAAAGGAGTGGGGACAATATGTGGTGTTTGGTGTAAGGTTGTTCAGTGTTCGGTGGGTTTAACTAAACAGATTAGGATTTCAAGCTTGAAATCTTTGATTGTTGCATCTTTGCCTTTGGAATTCAAAGAAGTTCTGTAAAGCCCTAGTTGGTGCATCCATCAGGTTTTATACCACTCAATACAGACTAAAAACAAGGAAGATATGGGAACTGGAACTAGAGAGAAGTCTAGAGTTATTTTTTCAAATCTTTTGAAGCAAACTATCATTCATCTTCTTCCTGTGTTTATGAACGTTTGTTTGTAGCCTTCCAGTTTGTGTCCAGGACACAGAAATTGCTCTATTTGGTTAATGAATGAGGAAAATATTGGAAAGTGTTTGGTGATAAGTATGTGTTTCGTGATGAGTAGTTTTACCCTAGTAGTGGATGGCAAAACTTTCTCTCTGCTCATCAAAGACTTTTGAGCTGAAGGGTTTATGTGGAACTGAATCTATGCTAAAGACTATTAGGTTATGGGCTTGATCCAGAGATGACAGGTTTCTGAAGTGTGACTCAGTGCTAAAGCTGCCTGCTTGCTTGCTGCAGAGAGAGGAACTCACACACACATGTGTAGGGTTGCAGAACCAGCAGCAGTTAAAGTAGGGAATAATCCATCAATTTGTCACTTTTCGGTCATGGATCCTCATCTATAGACCATGGGTCGAATCTAGAGGTAGGGTGAATGGACTCCCCTCTCTTTAGGACCCACCCCCAATTCCCATTGTCAGATTTGTTGCAAGCAGTTAGTTAGTAGTTGAGTGTGCAAAGACACGATATCATCAGTCCCTGTTACATTTGCCATGTAAATAGGACCTTGATCCTCTCTTTTTGTACTTCCACATCGCCTGGTGATATGTTTTGTAGTTGGGCAAAGGTTACATCAGAATGTAAAAAGCCTTTGAATTAGATTATAAAACTTTGATTGAAAAGCTCGTCAACTTGGGCATGAGTGTTTTTTTAGGTGGGTATTGGGGAGTGAAGAATGGAGGAACAGAATGGATATAACTTGGAATTGATCATGTGAACTTTTTGATTGAACTTTGTAAACTAAGGCATGAGTTCAATTTAGTAAGCGTTAGTTTGAGTTTGTGTGGAAATTCTGCTTTAATGTGTAGTTCAGAATTTTTTTTAAAAATCATGGGTTTTGGCTTTTACAAGTGAAAGAAAGAACCACCAGTTCTGGTTATATCAAAAACCTCAAAGATAAGACAAATCCTCTTTGGAAGGGGAAAAAAAAAGAGATGAAAAAAATACCAAGAGCAAAAAGAAGACAGAAACAAAGAGAATTGAGAAAAAAAATGAAAAAAATGATGGAAGGATTAACCATCCTCCTAATCACAAAAAAGGATTTTGGAGGGTCAATTAATTAATTGAAATTAACCCTACTAATCACCAAAATACAATATTTGAGGGTTGGATGAACTCATTTGAAGGTTGTACTTCATCCAAAATTACACAATATTTGAAGGTTTTATTTCATCCAAAAGCACAACATTGGAAGGATGTACTTCATCCAAAATACAGAACACAGGCAATGTCTCTGCTGCTGGTGGACTTGCTTGTACTCTGCTACATATCCCAGTTGCCACTGGTGACGAAGAAGATCTCTCTAACTGCAATTGCAACGAGAGAGGAAACGAGACCAACAGGAAGGAAAGAGAGAGAGAGAGAGAGAGAGAGAGTGTGTGTGTGTGTGTGTATTTTTTTGTGGGCAAAAAGAAAGAGAGGATCTGTTCGAACTGAATTGCTGCAAGTACGATCCATGGATCAGCAGCAGCAGCATGAGGATGACGACGACACGCTCAAGTGCCGCGACCTGGCGGGCCTGCACAAGTCCTTAGTGCAAGAAGCCCAGGTGCTGCATGGGCTGGTGTGCACTATTGTCGCGTCAAGAGGAGAAGCAGAGCCCGCGACTTTCAAGAAAGCTGAGGCCATTGTAAGTAATTTCCGCATGTCTCTCTGTCTCTGTCTCTCGCTGTGTCTCGCTAAAAAATTTGTATTGCCAATTTTGGTTTTTCTGGGTTTCTTTGCCGCATTTTGGGTTTAGGGTTTTGAGTCTTGGGATGGTGATTCACGCTGCATTTCATTTTGTTTTTTGGGTGTGGTGGCGGGATCCGTGTAGATAGAGAAGTATCAGGAGCAGGGACAATTGCTGGAGCCGCATTTGGAAAGCTTGATCACTCCTCTCATGGGCATTATACGCGCCATGGTTACGAAAGTGGACAGCGGCCAGTTGAGCAATGCGCAGATGCTGGTTAGTTGAAAATATTTGGCTCATGAGCAAAGCAAAATTTCTTAAGCATTTGGAAATGATTTCAACAAAAAGCGACGAAGAAGAATCGAAGCCTCGGAAAACCCTAATTTTTGCACAGCCCTAACTTTTGCACGAGAAGGAGGTACCCAGGCACACTGGTTGCTGTAGGGAAATGCGGTTTTTTCCACATTGTCTCCAGAAATTCGGAATCAGAGAATGTACCTATGCTGTCAGTCAGCCTGAAATTGTGGACCTTTGTGCTTCACTTAGGTTTCATGACCTGTTCCATGCAGATTGTGAAGAAGCTATGTCGCATTGTGCATACTCTGATCACAGTTTGTGGCTACAAGACAGTGGTGAAGTTCTTCCCTCATCAAGCATCTGATTTAGAGCCCACTGTGGTCTTGCTTGAGCAATGTCACCGCGAGGTAATGCCATTCCATCATAACATTTAGCTGCCTTAACAGTAGTGTTTTGTTCTCAGAGGTGCCCAATTTTTGTGAAGGCTGATGGCAGAATATGTTGATTGCATGTCATGACAGGTGACGGTCGGCAGCATCCTGAAGGAAGAGAGCACTGGTGATTGGGAGACCAAATGCACCTTGCTGCTTTGGCTTTCAATTCTGGTGCTGATACCATTTGATATGGCATCAGTTGATACAGCAATGGTGGAGCCAAGGGCATCCAATGCTGGGGGAGAAGAAGAACAGACGCCTCCCTTAGTGCAAAGAATGGTCAAATTGTGCACCGAACATCTCTCAAACCCTGGTCCAACAAGAGAGATGACTGGTGTGCTGCTGTCACGACTCTTGACACGACCAGACATGCAAGGCACCTTGAAGGGGTACAACTTTTTCTGTTTGGCAAACACCACATTCTTCATCTCAGACCATCTCTGCTCTCCTTCCCTATTTGATCCTTTTTCTTTTTACTTGATTGTGGGATTGCAGTTTTATGGCTTGGACGCATCAGGCCCTTGCAACCACACAGGATGGAATGATGGGCGTATTTTTGGTGCCTGGCATTATTGGAGCTCTTGCTGCCATCTTTAAGGTTGGCTCTCCTCATACCCTCTCTTCTTGCCTAGTGCCCTGATGGAACCTGGCACAATGCTTCACAGCCTTGTTGCCTTCACTGATTTGTCTCTTGGTATTGTCCCTTTTGGACACTTGTGTTCAGTTCTTCAGCAGTTAGTTGCCTTCAGTTGTTATCTGGTTTCTTCTGCAGTGAAGACATATGTGGAAGTGAATTTCTGTTGCTGTACATGTTTCATAACAGTCATACACTCACTGCTCTGTAACTTTCTCTAGATCAAAGCTTTCCAATTAAGAGGAATTATCTGTCATGGTACTTGCCCATGTGAACCAAAGCCAGTCTTTCCACAGCTTGAAGTTCCTCAGATTTGACTCAAGGGATTGGATGAGCCGATTCTGGGGTTGATGGGCTGCATAAATGACACCACAGATTTTTGCAGTATTTTAGCAACCAGCTGCAGTAGTGCCTCCTTAGATGAGAGGCTTTCTTATAATGAGATGTTCACAAGACATAAACTGGCTAAACAGTTCCAAATGAATTCTGACCTTGTCTCACAAGTAGATGTAGTTGGTTGACTGTGCCAGAATTGTTGATGAATTGTATCACTCATGCTGTGTCTTGGAGCTTGATGGTTCATTTCCTTAAATTGAGAGTCATCCAAGGACATTGGTGTCAATAATTTTCAAGCTGATTGATCATTTTTGTGGTCATATTTTCTTGGCTTTCCATTGAATTCTACAGTCTTGATTGTTTTGTTAGGCATTGTAATCCAATTGGGAACTTCATGCAGGAGCTTGATACACTCCGTTTGTTTGGTGCTTTTGTTGAGTGATTTTTTGATTCCAAAGGGCAAATCTAAGCTCTCTTTTGTTTATGAAGATGCTTGGATCTAAGTCTTCTGCTTATTGTTACCATTCAGAGCTTGATGGTACCTGCAAAAGGCCCCAGAAGGTGCAGTTTTATGTGGATATTCCTCATGTGAAATTGATAAGCACTTTGTTTTAGAAGCATGAGCTATTATACACTACATTTATTCTGGCCAGACAAGACTGCCAGATGATTGACATAGCTCATGCTTCTAAAACACTCTGCATCCTGACTGGGAAATTGCTTTGGTACCCTTGCAACTGGTTTTAATTGCTTATGGAATCTTGTCAGAATTCTCCATCTGCATATGTATGAGCAAACTCCATCTGGTGTAGTACCATGAACCAACTGGATTTTGCTTTTGTAGTGTCCTTATTCTACATTATTGCTGTCAAAGTTGTTTGCAGGGTGTAAATATGAAGGTAGGATATTCTAGAACCCGAAGAGTGCATGGTTCCTGGGTCAAACTTGTTCGGCACCCAGAATACTGCATGAGCTAGCCTCCTTTTGTCAAGTACAATGTGAGATACTAAATGCTTCCCCACTCCTTTTTCCTCTTTGTGGCCCACTGAAATTCTCTCCACCTAATCCATGACATGTTCCTGAGAAATCCTAGCTTGATATTGCTTCAACATTGTACCCATTGTTTGGGGCTGATGAAGGTGCTGTTGGCAGCAATCACAGCTCAAATGCATTACCTTGTGGTGTAAATTGACTATGAAAGCTGCAAGGTTGCATTTGATCCTTTTGTTGTTTAATTCCTGGTTCTGTCTTCATTTCCTTTTGTTTACATGCATTTTGGACCCTTGATTTCCAGGAGAATGGGTTTATGTTTCTATTCTCTACAAATTATACAACAGTCGTGGAGTGTAATCCTGACTCACATGCATACGCTGAAGAACCTTAACATGATTTCTGTCTTTAATTGCTTTGCAAGGTTGGAGGGCGGGACATGTTACTGAATGTTGCTCCAATGGCATGGCAAGGAGCACATGATTTAGCTGGTTCTCAAGCAGCCAATCGCAGCCCTTTACTGCGGAAGTTATTGGTGAAGTTAATTCAGCGGATTGGTGTTATGTACCTCCCCCCCCGGATTGCCTCATGGCGCTACATGGTACTTGCTTCACTCACAGCTTGTCAATGTAGTTTGCTCTCTCTTTCTTGACAATTGTGTCTAGTGACCTATTGTGGCAATTGCAGCGTGGCAGTCGGTCTCTTATTCAGAATTTGGAATCAGTCAGTGGAAACATGCAACTCCCACTGGGGGATACCTTGCCACGGACTGAAGCTGCTTCTATCTCTGAGGATCTTCCTGCAGAAAAACTGTGGAGCATTGGAAGTGCTAGAGTTGGCATTGAAACTCAAGATGAGGATGTTGAAGTGCCTGCTGTCATGGAAGAAGTTATTGAGCAACTCCTGAGTGGCCTCAGGGACAAGGTACAAAATCACTTTGCTGGATCTTTGACAGCTTATCCAGATAGTGGCTGTTGTAGAATTTGTGTTGAATGTAACTTTGATCCTCTCTTTTCTCCTATATGGTAACAAAGAATTTTCAAGAACAGAAATTGAAAATTAGAAACAACTGTTAAGGACCTGAAAGCTGAACTTTTAGTATGCCAAGCCACACTAGTGCTATTGATTTTATTTACCTGAAGCGGGCTTTCTTGTACTGGCTTGGGTGGCTGTTTACTTAGGACACAGTTGTGCGCTGGTCAGCAGCCAAAGGTGTGGGAAGGGTGACTGCTCGCCTCAGTCTTGCATTTGCAGATGATGTGGTTGCTTCTGTCCTTGAGCTTTTTCGTCCCACTGAGGTACTTGTTCCTTGACTTAACTTGAGTAAATTCTTTGGGCTGTCATTCCTCGTCGCTGTGTCTTGTGCTCTCCACCTGCTTATTCTTCTCGAGAGAGCTTGTAGGGAATGTTGTATCTTTGTCCAGGGTACTGCACATATCCAAAGAGTGGCTCTCGTTTTGATTAGCTAATCCCTAATTGTTTCTATTAGAGTTTTGAAACCTTTCAGGCCACACCTATCTCAACCTAGCTTATGCTGAGGCATGAATTTTACACACCACTTTGTAAAGAGATTTCCAGACCAATTCCAAAAGCTTGTGCAACCCATTCTCAAGGTAAGGCCATGAAGGATGATGACCACAATTCAGTCACCTTTGTCAGGGCACTGTTGCTTTTCCTTGAATTCCTCTTCAACTTTCCAAAAAACAGGGTGCAGGGTCTTTTGCCCTGGGCTACCCAAAGCACAGTTTTATGAGTACAGCCTCTCCCTTTTCAAAGCTGGTTTGGAATAGTGCCTTTGGTGTTTCCTTTCTCTTTGCTGCTACCTGGAAAATCTGAACTCTACCTTTTTCTGTCTGACCAGAAGCAGGAATGGCATGACCCCTGTCAAGGTGTTGAGGCAGTTCAGGAACTGAAGGTTCTGTTGTAGGGCCAGACATTGATAAGAATGGTTGAACCTGATGTTCAGGGAGATGGAGCATGGCATGGGGGATGTCTTGCCCTGGCTGAGCTTGCACGTCGGGGTCTTTTGCTGCCGGAACGTCTCCCAACAGTGGTCCCTGTTATTGTGCAGGTAATGATCCCCCTTGTTCCACCCTCCTTGATTTAGACACTGGCTGCATTGACAGTTGAGGTATTTCATACACAGCATGTGGGTTGGAGAAGGGAGGTTGTCTAATTAGGACTTCCTCCACTCCCTACATTTCTCTTTCTCATGGTTGCTTCATTAAATTGTATTTCTTTGTAGTGTCTGAGTTTATGAAGGCAACCGAAAACTATGACATAAGAGTGACCAAAATTCTGTTCATAAACAGGCACTTCACTATGATGTGCGAAGGGGACCTCACAGTGTTGGATCACATGTCAGAGATGCAGCTGCATATGTTTGCTGGGCATTTGTCAGGGCCTATTCTTCTTCTCTTATGATTCCTCATCTTAAGATCCTGGCTCCTGCTCTCCTCACAACCGCTTGCTATGACCGGGAGGTCCAATTCCAACTTTTTAACATTCAATTCACATTCCATCTTCAGCATTTTGTGTAGAATGTTGGGAAATGCTTTGGAAAGTTATTCTGCATGTCCTGCAACAATCAGCTTGCTTGATCTCCCATTTGAAGCTCTGTGCCTGGTTGTCAATAATTGCACATGTGCCCAGCAGGTAAACTGCAGAAGAGCAGCTGCAGCAGCTTTTCAGGAAGGGGTTGGAAGGCAAGGTGATTTTTTGCATGGAATAGACATTGTAAATGCAGCTGATTACTTCTCACTTGGGACACGCTCAAATGCATATCGTTCTGTGGCGGTTTTCATAGCCCAATATGAGGAGTATAGGTTGCCATTGATTCAAGATCTCTTGACTACCAAAATTTGTCACTGGGTATGTTTGCAGGACCCTGTCAGAGATTTCTGAGTTTTGGTCTGTTTCTAGTAATCTTTCCATAGAACCTCTAGGGTCTTATGTAGTGTTTGTGTACTGTTGCATGGACAGCATCGTTGCCAGAAATTTGAACTGGATACAAAGTGTTCCTCAGTTGACCCTTTTTGATGTAAATTGTTGTAGGATAGGTCACTCCGTGAATTATCAGCAGAAGCTCTTGCAGCACTTGTGAAGTATGATGCTGCCTATTTTGAAACTACTGTAATGGGCATGGTCTTACCCTCCACTCTCTCAACAGACCTGAGCCTCCGGCATGGTGCCACCCTAGCTAGTGCTGAAGTTATTCGAGCTTTGCATGAACACAAATATCCCCTCACACCAGGTATGCTGCAGAAGAGGGGCAAGGAGCAAATTAATGCATACAACCCGAATTTCAGCAGGTTGCACTATTGAGGGGCCTCATCACTTGTTGGCAATGTTTCGTGGGAATAGAGAAGTTCTGCACTTAATGTGGTTGTCCTTTGAAAACGTTCTGGGAATCTGATCATCAAGTATTATGTTTTTGGACAGAGAGGGAGAAAGCTGTTGCAGGCATGGTGCCAGCAATTGAGAAGGCCCGTTTGTACCGTGGAAAAGGAGGGGAAATAATGCGCTCTGCTGTCTCACGTCTTATTGAATATACTGCACTAGTGGAGATCCGTCTGTCTCCAAAGATCCAAAAGATTCTTCATGACTCTCTTGATGAGAATCTGAAGCACCCCAATGCTGAAATTCAGGTGGGTTCTTCAGTTCTCTTTGAGCTGTGAGTGAGCTTTAAAAGTGTTTCTCTCTCTCCCTTTCTCTCATTTGTATCAACATTCATTGCACATCTTTCTTTTGAGTGCAAATGTAGCATCTGCACATTGTACTGTGAGTTGAGTTTTCTTGGCATTCTTTCATCCATGCTGTGTGCAGGCATGTGCTGTGGCAGCCCTCCGAAGGTTTGTGCGTAGTTATCTGCTTCCAGCCAATGCTGCAACTGTTGCTCGAACAACAGCAAAGTATATCACCATGCTGAAGAGTGATCCAAATCCAGCTGCAAGACGAGGTGCTGCACTTGCATTCAGTGCATTACCTTATGAGCTGTTGGCTCCATTGTGGAAGGATGTGCTGGATGCCCTTTGTGCTGCCACTTTACCAGAGGTGAGCATGATTTACTTTTGCACTCATCAACTGAACATCAACATTACATAAAGAATGAGTATTTTTCTTGATATGTTTTATCAGGTTGTCTATTTTACATCTCTTAATTGTTGTCTTCAAACTCAACTGGTAGCCTAGTGGTCACATCACTTTATCATACTTGCTTCTGTCTTGCCATTGGGTGACTCCTACTTGTCGACCAGTTAGTGTCAACAGTCACTAACAGGAAACAAAAAATGTTTGTAAGTTCAGGAAAGGCTAGAGGACCAGGATGCAGAGACCCGTGTGAATGCAGTTCGTGGCTTATCGGCTGTTTGTGAGATTCTCTTCAATGGCTCAGTGGAAACACTGCCAAGTTTACACAAAGACACTGATACTGTTACAAGTCTGGGTTTGTCACTAGCTTTGGTGGTGAGACGTCAAGTGATGGATACTCTGTTCAATGCTTTGGATGACTATGCGATTGATAACCGAGGTGATGTAGGTTCCTGGGTTCGAGAGGCAGCAATGGAAGGTTTGAAGATGTGTACTTTTCTCCTTTGTTTGAGTTGCCAAGAGAAGAACACAGCACCAGTTGTTGAAATTGCTTCCAAAGGTGCAATTGAGTCTGCTGGAGTAACTTGTTGCGCCTTTGATCGAACCAAGGAGCAGGAAAGCTTGGATAGAAACTCTACAGAGTGCGACAAGCCCAATGGGCACCTATCAATATTTGATGTGGATATTGCAAAACTGGTGGTTGGAGGTTTGGCAAAGCAGGCAGTAGAGAAAATTGACCGAGTACGTGATGTAGCTGGGCGGACATTGCAACAGCTGTTGCACAGTGAACATGTCTTTGTCCCCTTCATTCCACATAGAGCAGAACTAGAGCAAATTGTTCCTAAAGACACAAACCTCAACTGGGCTGTAAGTACACTAACTAATTGGTTTCAAACTCTCCCAACCTTCATGTTTGCACTTGCAAGGTAGACTGGAGACTGGAATGCAGGCTGCAGGGGTCTAAAGTCTACACACCCAAGTTTCTTTTACTAGTTTACTGTCCGTCTATAATTAGAAAGTGATCATATAAATTTTCCAAGTGAGGTTCCTAGTGGCTCGAGCACTTGTTTGTCAAAAGAGTGATCAATCTGTGAAGGGTCCTTATCAATACAGGAGTTCAGCAATTGTCTAAGTTTGTGTTTCTCTGTATGCTTCTCCTTTTAATTTTGGCTGTTGGATTGACATTGACAGTTCTTATTATTGGAACTTGCTTGCAGGCTCCTGGAGATTCGTTCCCAAGGCTAGTGCAGTTTCTGAACTTCCCAGAGTATCGCCTCTTTGTCTTGTCAGGAATTGTCATTTCTGTTGGGGGTCTTGCAGACTCGCTTGGCAAAGTGTCGTCTCAAGCTCTTCTTGATTTTCTTCAAGCAGCTTCTGTTGAAAATCTCAATGGAGCTTCAGGTGACATTCACATTAGTTGGCTGGGAGGTGAATTGTTGCACGTGTTGAAGAATTTTGCCAGGAATGACAGGGTCATTATTCCAGCACTAAAGGTGTTCATAATCTCTGTTCCAGTTTATTGATATTGTTGAAGTCTGAATTATCATGCTCTCTTTCTTCCTGAGCCATAAGGTTACACTGCCTTGACCAACAAGGTTGTCTATGACTATTGAGTAGGATTGTCATGTCCCTGATGATGACATTTTTAGTGACATCATTTCTATGCCTAGTTGACATGTTAGTTATGTGGAATATTTGCAAAAGTATTCTGGGGTTGCAGACCAAATAAGACAAGCTTACTATCACCTTTAGGCCTGTTGATCGAAGAGACTTATCCTGAAATAATGGTGTGCATGTCTACAGACTTTTGATGTATTGTTTTGCAAGGGAATCCTCACTGCATCTCAGGTTGGTTGCCCTACCCAGTCCAGAGTCACTGGGGAACTGCAATCTGGTTCCCACACTTGAGTGGAATCAGCAGCACTCTACATTTGTGTTTATGAGAGGTTGTGTGATAGATGTACAATTTATTGAGGATTTTTTGCTACTTGGGATGCCATTGCATTAGATTCATATATTGTTGCTTGTCATGTGAGTGAAGGGAGACATTGAGTGACAAGTTAAGACTTCGGAGACCAATTCATGTAAGGCCTCTTTGTACCTTTTGCAGCCACTTGATTTGCAATTTTCAAAGGAGGTATTGGAACATGTGAAAACCGAATTGCATGGGTGCAAGGATGTTGCAAAGCTCTTGGCAGGCATCAATGTGCTAAGTCATTTTGCATTGTGGCCGGAGCCTGCCCGAAGCAATGCAATTGGACAACTGCTGACTTTACTAAGCTATCGTTATCCCAAGGTACTGACTTCAACTGCTTTCAAGGATGGAGATATTTTTTTCCCCTCTTATGATAAGTATATGTGTTGCTTTAATGTTACCTCTATCTATTGCTCACATTGAACACTAACCAGTGTAATCTGTATGGCTTATGGTGACAGGTGCGGAAAGTTTGTGCAGAGCAGGTTTATTTGCTGCTAATTCAACGTGGTGATGAGCTTGTAGGGAGTGAGGCTGTTGAAATAGGGCTAGAACTCATAGGTGAGACTGCATGGGATGGGCCTATGGAAGGCATCAGGGAGAAGAGAGAAACACTTTTCAGCCTATTCCACTTACAGAAACCAGCATCCTCTGAGAAACTGACATGTGCTGCTGCTTCCCAAGGGCAGAAACAGGGCTATATGGATGAAAATGAGTCTTATGCAGCTCTGATCAATGCTGAGGAACAATTCTAGCTCCAGCCAAGACAAATGCTTTTGGATCTAAGGTTAGTGCTGAGGGTTTGATGGCTGGAGGCTTGCTGTCTATGGTTTGCTAACTCTACGAAGTGGGGTGGGCAAGTTGTTGAACTTGTAGGCTCCCTCCACTCGACTCAACTAGTCCATTTTGATTTAGTTAGCACCTGGGCCTGGGGATATTTGCCTTGGTATTTCACACTGAGAATTATCCCTTTCTTTTTAAGGTCAGATGTATGTGGCAGATTAGGATGGAACAGATTCTGGACAATATGTCTGCTCATGTCCTTTCAGTGGTTTTCAGTCCATTCCTTTGTGCAAAGCAGCCAGTGCTCCACAGAGGCTGGAGTATGATTACTTAAGTGGTTCTGGAGTATGAAAGATGTTCAAAAAATATGTGAACCTTCCTCACAAAGATGTAACTTCATGTGGACATGTTCTCAGTTCTCACTACCTTTCAGTTGACAATAACACAGGTGCTTATTCAATGATATGTAAGCTTGTCCAAATTTCTGATTTAGATGGCTATCTTCTTTGTGGGTTCTCTTTTCCTTTGGGTAAGTAACCCAGAGACTTGTTTTGAATGATTTCCTTAGTGGCTGTACAAGTTATTTTGGTTATTATTGTACATCTACCCAGTAAAGGAGACTGGAGAAAAATAAGTACTTGTTTTGCACTTGTTGGCCTTCTATTTTCATTACTCTAATTGTTTGTTGATGATTATGCATCTGCCAGAATTTTTGTGTAGGTTATAACACTAGGGTGGGGGCGTTCTCAAAATAAGGGTCGTAGGATGAGGCAATAGCTGAGTATGACCCTGAATTTTGGGAATGTTCCCCAACCATAGGCTTTACCTATCATAATGCACAAGGAAAGATTTGTAAATCACAAGGTGTACAAATGAGAGGGTTATTATGCCTACTCTTCAATAGTGGCAGGGTTCTTAGACCGATTAGGAATAATTTCCCACCCTTGAGGAGGCATTATATCCCTCCCAATTTCTAGGAGGGAGAATCATGGATATAAGGTGCCCTCCACACAGCCTACAAATTTTCTCTGAGTGCTTTACAGCACCCAGAAGAGAGATTCTTTCCATTTTCATCCCCCACAGAGGGCTAAGTTTTGAACTTTTGAACTCTAGATTATGTAGCTACACCAAAAATCTTTAGGCCTAAAGACAGTATTCATAGAATTCACATAAACCAAAGAAGTTAATAACTAAAGTTTTAAGTACATGAGAAGCACACAATATATTTGGGGTTTACTAATCACTTCCTCCAGGATGGATATCTTCAATGCAGGTCTACCTACTGTGGTGCACTACACATTCAAACAGAGGCTAACAAATAAGTGTCAGCCAAGACAACTTGTGCATAGAGCTAATAAAATGAAAAAAAGACAAGAAATAAGAGAATGGTGAAGAGGGAGAAACAAGAAGATTAGGGCGGTACAGCTCAAGCCTTCCACAAAGGTGAGTACAAGAGGAATCCACTATGCCAGGGGTGACAAAAGGCCAGAAATCAGCAATCCCCATCAAAAAGATATGCTAGAAGTCAACAACTACATGCCACATGCAATTCACGTGGAGTTACTGACTGAGATGCCAATCAAGGCAACCTATTATAATCTGTACACTGGCAAACTGTAACTTGACCATATAAATTTTTAAAGTATAACTGTGCATAGCTCTTCTACTCCATTATATACCCTAATCATTATATGTGACAAAATCCTCAATGTATGCATCTGACAATTGCTCTCCAGCACCTTCATTAATCCGATCACTAATCACCTTCAAAATGGGCTTTCTGGTCAAACTCTCATCCTTATTATGGCGCAAGTATTCATTAGCTTCTTCAGCAATTTCTAAAACAAGCCCAAACTTATTATTAGATTGTGCAAGAAGATTCTCGACATCAACCAGGACCTGTCTGTTACACTCCTTGATCATTCGCTCTTGCACTTCAAGAAATGACAGTGTTGGATATTTCTCATCTAATCTTGGATCCTTTCTTCCCTGCAAGCAGACCACAAAAAATAAAACATATGAGGTCAGCTCTTATGTTTAGGAGATTGGACAGTTGGTGATTCTTAAGATGCAGTAGTAGTGATTTCTGCAGTTTGGATTTCAGTCGACTTCCAGGCAATGTCCTCTAATTTAAACCATCTCTGGAAAGAAGCCTTTGATGGTTGTCAGTTTCAAGACCATAACATACCCCTTTTCGACCCTTTCTTTTGCTGCCGATACTTCCTCCACCCCCACATTTAATTTCTGGACAGGCTCCACTCTGCATTGCAATTCACCATGTACAAAATTTCATGAGAGTTCTTCTAATAGCCTGAAGTAGCATGCCACATTAGCTGGCCCCTGAATTGCCACATTAGCATCTGTTTCCTAACAGTTGAAGGCCTCCTGATTTCATCTCAAAACTCAAAGTTCTGTGTTGACAAACTGCAGTTACAACTTCTGGTTTCAAAGAAGGTTTAATCTCAGCAACACATTGAATTGGAACATCCATCCTACAAAGTCAAAGTGTCCATATTTTCTGGAGTACTGACTCATTGTAGTCAGTATCTCTCAAAAGCACACATTGCAAATCCCTCACATCACATATTATCTGTTTCCAATCAAAAAAGGTGTTCTTTACTTAAACCCTTGGTTTGTGAGAATAATGCTGCTCTTGAGATGCTTGATAAAAAAAATTGAAGAGAAAAGATAAATCATATCACATACCACCACAATGTCATCATCCTTGTCAAACTCCTGTAATACTTTCTTCACAGACTTATATGTGCTGATCCCTGTTCAACAGTGTTGCAACACATAAAGAGGGGCATCCAATGTGCAAAAAACTGGCCACAAAAAACTTAAGCATAGAATTGTGTGAAAAGTGCAGTTGAAACCAGATTTCAGACACAAACCAACTGGAGATGAGAGCTCGATGACGATGATAAAGAGAATTTTGAAATTCTTCAACTTGTAAGCTGCAGTCATACCATTTGTGCCTCCTGAGGAAAAGGAGTTCTTGGGAAAGTGCAAGCAAGTATCTGGGTCCATTTCTGCCAGGCATATAGTATGTTACCTGAACCTTCCAGATGGCCTGCTGCAAACTCCCTTGCTGTCCTGCTCACATTTCCAGAGACAGATAGATACACCCAATAAAGTTAAAAAACTAGCCCTGAAGCCAGTGGTGAGAAAAACACAAACAATGAAATCAAGCTCTAGTAACAGACTATGTCACCAAAGACAAAGAGCTCATTGCCATCTGTCTCATACCATTTCATGTACCATAACTCACATGCTTTCTATCAGCGAGAACCCTAAACACCATGAGAGAACATTGTGCCTGCTTCTTTCCAGGGTCCACCCGCAACTATTGAGTCTCAAGGAGTATGACATTATGCCTAGGTCAAATCCCAAACATCTAACTTGCATGTCAGGGTGCAGATTTCATTATCGGTTTACCCTAAATTCCAGACAAACTGTAAATAGAATCATTCTGCTGCATATCATCAAGGTTGAAAAGGGTTGGGTTTAGGGTTTAGGGTAACCCTAATCAAGGCAGCAAAGTTGAAACCTGTGTCTTAACCTAGTCATAATAATGTGGCAGCAACTATGTAAAACTCATATCTAAAAAGATATCAGTCGCTGCTTCAGGGAGGAATACAGCAACAAAGTCACATTCTTCAACTGACTCTTCTTGGTTGAAGGCATCATCAATCATATCATGAAAGTTGAAAAGGGTTGGGTTTAGGGTTTAGGATAAACCCTAATCAAGGCAGCAAAGTTGAAACCTGTGTCTTAAGCTAGTCATAATAATGTGGCAGCAAACTATGTAAAACTCATATCTAAAAGAAATTGGTCTCTGATTCAGGGAGGAATTCAGCAACAAAGTTGAACACCTGTGTGACATTAAAAGAAGGCATCCAACTGCTTCTTCTGTACACACAGACAATAATAGCCTAAAGAAGTGGAAGAAAAATAAAAGTAACACACCCACCAGTTCCACAATTCAACAACTGTAGCAGAAGCAACAACAACCAAAACTTCTTCTTCTGCTTCAATTGGTGCAACTTACACAATCTCCAGTAAAGTTGCGGTACTCACAACAAGTAGACGAGAACAGGACCAAGATAACTAAGTGGACACATAAACAGTACAGCAAGCAATGGAGGGGAAGAAAAAGAAGGGGGGGTGTGGAGGGGCAGCAAAAACACATTTACCTTCTGAGTCTGTGTCGGTTGCTCGTCCAAGAAGCGCCATCTGAAAGCTTTGTCGAAACAAGGACAGACCTGCCTATCCGCAAAGATGCAATACAGGGGAAAATTCTAGAAGGAGAGGGAATGCCATGGGCATTATGACCTCCGCACAGCAGAGGAGGAGGAGACAAAAGCACTTGAGTACAATGCAGTGATGGAGCAACAATAGAACACCCAACAGCAGCAGATGACGAAGCGTTCAACAAAGTCATGGTCATCATCTGCACCACCGGAAGATTGCAACGCTGCAGCGCTGTTCCCTATTCTAAAAACCAAACCCTAAAAAAAAAGAAAAAAGAAACAAGACCACTCATCACTGACCACCACAGAGCTCCTTCTCTTCCACTCCGCCAAGAGACTGACCGGTCCTTTCTTTTTTCATAACCGGCCTGGTTGGTTTTTTTATGGGCTCCACATAGGGTATCAATATCAATAGGGTTTTTATTAGTTGTTGAACTTCATAAAACAACTAGCATTTCTTGCATGATCTAAACACAGGTCCTGTGAAATGTAGAACATCTTTAAGGTTTTGTCTTTTTGAGACTTTTTTGCATGGGGATGTGATACTTAATTTTTTTGGTTGTTGTTTCTTCATGAAGTTGACAACAATGGCATCTGGCACGAGGGGGTGTTACTGCTTTGATGAATCTTTTGTTCTTAATTTGTTGTTGAGTTTGTGTGATGGCCAATAAGATTTTGTGTGGAGGCTTTGAATGGAGAAGCAAGCAATTGAGGATGGAGATAAGGAATGTCAATGAAAGATTTTAGTGGGGGAGGTTTTGGAGAGGACTTCAGTGAAGCTAAAGTGCATATCTTTAGGCTTGTGTTTGTTATTGTCTTGATTCTAAAAGAAAGCATTATATCCAAATTTTCTTATTTCATTGCATAGGAAATGTAAAGTTGAAGATTGTAGAATAGAATGTAGGTGTTGATTCTTCTCCTTGACCTAGGACTAGAGAATGGAATTGCCGACAACATCTAAAAGTCACTGCCTAACAAGTCCCACATTTGAGCACATGGGGCTAGGGTTTATGTTTTGTGATGAACTATGAAGAAAGGGAATTGTTGTGTTTTGGGTTTGGGTGGAAATATTGTTATCAATGGAGGAGAGAATTTAGGTTTTAAGGTTTTTTGAATTTGGATTTGCTCGATTATGGGATGATACCCAGCAACAAACAAGAGATGTGAATAGGAAAAAGTTTGATCCAGTTTTCTGGTCATAGTCATCGAGGCATATCAATGTCTATCTATTTTGTAAATGATGGTAGCTTTGTTGTGTGTTGGTGTCAAATGAAGTGTTGGAAACCATGTTTCAACAACCTCTTGAATAAAAAGGGAACAACATTGTTGTGTGAATTATTCATATTGATATGTAATGTTATTGTTAGGAGCTATTTACTAACATCCTCCTTTTTGGTTACACTTGAATTTGAAAAAATATGTCAAAATCGAAATTACAAGGTTTTTAAATGAAAAGAATTGGACTAGAACCCACATTGAAAAAACCTGCAAATTTTCTTAAAGAATCAAAATCAGGATCAAAGGTTCTTTTCAAAATTAAGAACCACACAACACTAATAACTGGCTTTTATGCATAAGGGTCGGCTTTCAAATACCTGCTTTGAAAACCTCTAGTTATACTATCCAAGTGAGGCATGTTTGATGGGGATTTTTAAAAAGTTTATTTTAATGGCCTTATTTTCAAGAATGAGATTACACATTTGACAATGTGTTCTAATAAAGTACAAATTATCGACTATGTTATTTGGCAAATGTGGGCATCCAAAGTACAACATGATAACAAAAAGGGTGATCGCTAAAAAAACATGTAGGGTCAAGAAATTAAGAACCAAATGGGATAGAATACAAAAAACCCTCAAGGTCAATTTTTTTATTTATTAGAAACAATACCTCATTTGAAAAGGTCTTGTCAATTCTTTACAAAACACATTCTAAGCAAGGTAGGTTATCCTACTAGTGACAAGTAGGTTATTAATAACCTACCCTTTGGATTCTTGTTGATAACCAATCAATCTCTCAATAACATACCAACATTGGTCTTGGCCAATGTTGTTGGGCAAATACCAAGTTAAAACCTCGGTGTGTAGATTTGTGTTGGTCCTAATGTGAAATGAAATGGGATGGGATGTGATCTTCACCGAATTGAATACTTAATGGATGAAAAGTGGATTGTGCAACACAAAACAAAAGACAAAAGACAACCTCGGAGTGGATAGTTGAAAAAATTTCCTTCTTTTTAATTTTTGGAGTGTGAATGTTTGTTTGATGTAAGTTAATGGCATTAGAAAAAAAATTGGTGTGCATTGTGAGAGTAATTTCAAGATGATGGAGGAACCAATTTCTTGTTTAATGTTTTTGATGGTCTTTTGGCGATGGTGGACTTGGTGATAGGTGTTGGTGGCAAAATCCAAGCATGGGGACACAATAGAGGGGATAAAAGGCTAAATGTTTGAAGAGTTAAGTACTTCTTTTGCTTTAGAGTTAGGGATTAGCAATGTTGTTGCAATATGTGTTGGACATTTGAGTATTGATTAGATAGTCAAGAAGAATGTTCATGGTCAAGAAAAAACCTAGTTCTCTCCAACTATTTTTCTTTTCCATCATGCAATGGAATTGATACATTAAACATTTATAGAACAAGAAGACATGAACAAATGTGTATGTTTGGTGGAAATGATGAAAATCCACAAGGGACTAGAAGGCTTGTCTAAGTAAGGCATCATGGAAGGATTGGTAGGGAATGTGAGTGGGAAATATAGAACTTATTTGTTGGGGAAAAAATATTCGTACATTGGGAATTATGGGATGGTTATGTTCCACTAATTTGGGGCATAAGGGAACACATTGTGAAATGTCTATAGCTAGAACTTTGGTGTCAAAATTTCTTGAGTGAATTTGTTGGGGTGAAATGGGTTGAAAAATAAAGCCCTATAAATAGTGAACGTCAAGTGAGATAATGATAGCCTAAAGAGAGTGGTTTAGAGAGATCTAATCCACCAAGTTTGCATATCTTGTCATGTTTCCTCAATAATTTAAAACTATTGATTAAGCCTAGGATATTATGTTGATAATAGCCATTGACGCAAGGAAACATTGGAGTATGATGTTGAGATTTGTTTTATGATGTTGTTTGGTGAATTGTCATGAATTGTAAAGTTGTTGGTGACCTAAGTGTGGTTTAGGTGAGTTAGTCCTATGTTGTCATTAAGGAGACCACAACCTCAATTTTTGCTACATTGATATCCAAAAAAAATACTAAACTAATACAGCTAAAGCAATACCAACCTCATACCAATACTTAACATGACTAACATGGACTTGACACTTGCAATATAATATTAGTTTAATACTAAGGTTATATGAATTTCAATACCAAGTATAAGCTCTACCACATAAGTGCTAGCCAAAAATCAGTTGAAGACCTTATTTGTTGGTATGAAAGCTTTTAAACAAATCCAATACTAGTTGGAGACTATTGTGCATATTTCATAAAAGATTTCATACCAATGTCACCTAGTATGTTCAAAATTTGATATTGGCCCAACATTAATCAAAACCAATGTTGTGCGAATATATATTTTTACTCGTATATATTTGTTGGGTATGGATAGGGTATATATTTTTACCTTAATCTATTTCCTTAAAACTAATATACCCTAATAAAATGCATACCCAAAATATATACGTTTGAAAAAATGATATCCTATTGATACCATTGGGTATATATAAAATATGCCCATACAATTAGGGTAAAAGAAAAAAGAGTGAATTCCATTAATTTGAAAACTATACCAATAATTTCAAAATATGAACTTTTTAAATTCTTAATAAATAAATTAAAAATACATACCTATTTTCTTACCCCAACCTTGGGTATATGATGGTGATTACTCACACCCTACCAATCTACCAAAAATTATAATATTTTATATCAAGAACCTAATCTGATGGGAAAAAATGAGTCCTAATATATCCTTGCTTTAGGATATATCAAAAACAATATACTTGCACAACATTGGTCAAAAATAGTTATCGGCCATCATGGAAACTAGCACAAAATAATTGACAATTTTCATCTGGTTCTTCAATATATTGCCATGTTTCTTAGAATAGCTCCACCCATACATACTTGGTATTTGGGCCTCCAACAATATTTTTGGAATTATTTATATATTTTTAAGCCTCATTCATAAACATGAGAATCAAAACAATAACAAGCCAAATATTAATTAAATAAAACAACCTAGACCAATCATTATATTTGATCAATATGAACATTTGTTAGATTGGAGGTTTGTTGTTTCCCCCAAAACAAAAAAAGTTTCAAAAAACCAAAACAAAAAGGTTCTTATACTCCAATTTATTTTTTTTAATTCCAAGAGAATAAAACCACAAATTATATTGGGATCATGTAATTGCCTTTCAAAAAATATACATTATTGCCATGTACGTGTAATTGATAAAATATATAAATAACAATTAAAAAAATGTAAAAAATTGAGTGTGAAAATGTGAATAATTTTCACTTACATGGTTATTACACATGATATTTTACACTTACACACACAACATTGGTTTTCACCATGTTAAAAATTATAGGCACTAGTTCACCCAAGGCCTACTTTCCTCATCAGGCTTTAGATAGGTTCAATTGTCTTCTTCTTCTTTTTCGTCAATTTTGTGATGTAGCCAAAGTGGTGATCATCCATTGGAAGATTTAGCCAAATTTGACTACAAGCAAAATATGAAACTTCAAAAATTAAACATCCTTTTATTTTATTTTGGCTACTTACTTGAACCGTTTATAAGAATCCAACCAAAAAATAATTTTTTTGGCATGATTATGACTATTGAAAATCTTTAAAAGCACTAGATTTTAGAGCTTTTAATCTTTAATTTCGCTTTTTGGCTATATATATATATATATATAGCCAGGAAAAACACAGGCTGAATAGGTTGCCCTTTCATATCTGACCACAAAAGTGTGCATTTAACACGTGGAGTAAAAGGTCCTAAAAGGCCAGTAAAAGTGAAGTCTTAAAAACTCCCAAAATGGTCGGTTTCGAGAGAAAGGGCCGTCCAGTCAGAGAGAAGAGATGGGCTCATCACTACGCCACGTGTCACACCGCCAATGGTTGCCGACTTCGGGGAGACAAAAAGGACTAACCAGATATTCCTCTGGTCCGTACGATGGGATCCCATGATCCATCCAACGACGCTTGGAACTCGATGCTGTCCCCTCGTGGGAGACGGCTGGGCTTTGATGAGACGAGTTCCCGACCGTAGATCTCTTGTAAGGCTTTGTTTTTTTAATCTTGGATTTTGGACGGCCACAATCAAAAGACGGCTTATGGATACCTACCCCCTGCTCACCGTCCATTTTAAGAAAGTTATTAATGCCAAAAAGCCATTTTAATGCCAAATAAATAGCCATTTTATTGGCCTCCCCTAACCTTACTTGTGGAAAACAAATGGGTGCTAGGTTTGAGTAAGTAAACTGTAGAAGGTGTGCTATGTGCTTGGCCTAGTTTTTTTAGGAAAGAAATTTCAAATCCTGGTGGCCCTTTGTAACAAGCAAGCATAATCTATCAAGGAAGGTTGTTTGTTTGCTTGTCTTGGTCCCCATCTCCAAAACCACAACACCTCTTGTTGCATTCTTGGTATTGTTGGATGTCTGAAACCACATCACCTCTTGTGCACTCTTGGTATTGTTGGAAATCTCTCGATGATGAAGAGGGGTGCATTGAGTTGATTTCATAATGTTTCAACCTACAATGAAGAAGTTAATGAATATTGAACATTTTTTCATTGAAAAGTCATTTATATCTAAATTAAAGGTTATAAAGGAATTTGGGCATGCTTTCCACCTTGTTGGAAAGCTCGCCATGAGTGGGATTTAATGAACATGATTCGAAATATTTTGCCTAAGGTGTAAGAAATATTGAATTTTGAGTATCTTTGTCATTGAAAATTTAATTAAATTACCAAAAAAAAGTTTGAAAGGAAAAATTAGTTCAGTAAGCAATTCACTTTTGGGCCCATGTCATAAGTTACATTAACAACTAATTACTCTATGGTATACAACAAACCAACCTTTGGTGGTTTTTTATTTTTAAGAAAAAGTGATTTTGAAAATTAAATTAGAAATATGCAAGTTCCACACATAAATGGAGTTGGCATCCAATTTTGGGTTCAATTAATTCCCAATTCTAATCACTTCTATTTTCAAATATATATATTTTGGTTTCATTTTGACAAATAAATAAAATCAAGAACCGATTCTGAGTTTAGTTCTTAAAAAATAAAAATCCATTCCAATTCCAATTCTAAAATTTAAATTTGGATTGGGTTCTTATTAATTGGAATCGACTATTCTTTACCATTATTGTGTGGTTCTTAGGTTTTAGGAAGAACCTTTAGTCTCAAATTCAAAAAAAAATATGGGGTCAGTTTTGGTTTCAGTTAAGTTCCTTTTTTAAAAATAAAATTGGGACTTATTTCAAGATTCAATTTTTTAATGTGAAGTTTGGTTTGGCTTTTTTTTTAATTTTCAAATCAAGCTTATTCCCAATTTTAAGGTAGGTTAGAATAGGTTCCAAGTAACTTCTTGAGTAGGTTCTATGATGCCAAACCTCATTAAAAAAAAATGAAAAAAATGTTATAAGTTTTCAAAAGGCCAAATTAAGCAAAATTAATATAATTTTAAGCTCTAAAATTGTATTAATAATTTATAATGGATCAATATCAAATTTTTTAGGCCAATGGGTTCCATGTTTTCATGTCTCATGCATTTGTATGCCAACTTTGAAATGTGTGTCTTGCCATATTTGAATTCAGCCTTCAAATATGCTTTCCACATCACCGTTTCATGAACCCCCAAATACAATATCATCAAAATTAAAATGGTCATGGTGGCAACTACTAAATGTAACAACCAAAAAACCATGACAATGAGTAAGACCACATGATCATCATGATTAGGAAAGCAATGGAGATAACTACTATGTACAATGACACTAGTGAACGAATGGGTGAACATGCAAGCATGAGCAGGCTCGCCTTAAGTGAACAAGAAGGAATTTTAGAAAATATTCCATGCCATATCATGGAATATTTTCAATATATTCATTTGCCACATGGAAATTATTTATGACATGGCAGAATATTTTGTGATATGACAAAATATTTTGTGACATGGTAAAATATATCCATGACGTGGTAAAATATTTTTGACAAGCCATGGAATATTTTTGCCACATCTATTGTGCTCTCCAAGGTTGACACCTACAATTATCACTGTCACCATACTCATAACACATAACATAAAAATACCCTATTTGGTACACCACATCTAAACCTTATTTGGGGCTAAAATCCCTTTAAGCAAATAGCATTATAAAACTATCGCCATCAATCCACCAAGGTGAATCCTTCAGTTCCAAGGTAAAAGGATCATTAAGCCGGGTGCAAATGTGAGCCCCATCATTAATCACTCATTATGGAATCTTTCAAATCCTCAACCAAGGTGAGACTTCTTAAGGAAAAATTTTAGATCAATCTTACTATGTAATTATGGGAACCATGTCTATTGGGTGCACAGAACGCAAAACCATTTGCCAATCGGTACCTAGTCAAAGGACGGTGTCAAACATGCCATGTGACATCCTCTTGAACACCAGTCACAAACCAACTTAGTGGCAACTCTTGTCAACTACTCACATCATACATCATAAAACAACAGGTATAATAGCCAAAAATGGGTCAATCTAGCCATCCACATTGGGAAGATGACATGGTGCACAATTATGCACATGGTCTTTCCATGTTTGACCATCTCATCCTTCTAACAACAAAATTTCGAAAGGTAGGACCTTTCGAACACGTAAAATCAGTCACATCCAATGTGGTAGGTGTTGTTTGTTACAAGTAAACATAATCCCCTAGTTCAAACCTACGAACTTGAGGTTGATAACCTCTTCCACGAATTGTGGCATATCGAAAAGTATATCGACGTTAAGTAATTGCTAAATTTTCCATAGCCATAGGCATCACACAGTTGAACAAAACAACTCACTACTTACATGCCTGAATCCACACTAAAGGATCATCAAAACTAATCATAATCACAGCATCATGTCAAATAGAGGCTAGTAGCTCGGGATCCTAACCAAATAGTAAAATATACAATGAAAAAGATGCCAATCAGGCTTACAAACTGAACTTATATCCCATGGCCAACCATGGTAACTATAAATCCCAATCTCGAGTGTGGCTTTTCTGAAGGCCATATTTTTGCAATCCTCGCTTCACCATCTACATCATTCGTTTGGCCAACCCATCTATTTCAAAATGATCTCGTGAAGTAATCTAATGATCTATCAATGCCTTCTCACACAAATCTTGGAAATCCCCTTGAAATTTTGTATTTTGGTCAATGAGATTCTCTACTAGAACACTAAACCTACTAAACATTTTGTCCAAAAATGCATATGTAGCTCCTTCACTGTTGTGATTTGGCAATGGCACCAACTCCAACCACTTAGAAAAATATTCGATCATAACTAGAACATATCAATTATGTTGAGGCATCAAATTCAATGGGCCGACAAAATCCAAGTTCCATCGATAACCTAACCCCATAATTGGTAAGGGCTATAGTTGGGGTGTTAGTGTGTTGAATGATGCATGTACTTGATCACACACCATACACTAAAAAACAAATTGTTGAACCTATAGTTACATCCCACACCACCAATATTATGCCTAAAACAAATTATAGATTTGTTGGACTCCAAAATGGCCCAACTCCTTATGAGCATGTTGTATAAGGCCCTCACATTATTATGGGCATGGTACTACACATATTCACCCATCTATCCACACACATAATAAGGAATTACCTTCCCGTCGGAACCATTTCGTCCTATGGATAATTTGATCCCACTCCTTGAATGTCAATCCCATCGAAATTTTACATGCATGTAGATATGCCAAAACAGGTAAATATAAATGGATGTCCAGGGCACCATTGCCCTCTGGTTCATCATTGTCAATGTGGGAATTCCCACTATTCGTGTTGCCTTGGGGTACATCCCCAAAATATCCCAACAAAGTACACATGTATGTAGAGGCATGCCATCCTAGTACTACCTTTAAATCCACCTCTCCATGTCACCTAGCACCTATGGGATCTTTTTCACTAAAACTTGACTTCTGAATCAACCCATTAGCATCCCAATTAACCCTACCAGCCTTGTGAACAATATCAAAATTGTATTCCTAAAAGATAAGTGCCCATCTAACCAACTTTCTTGTGAGTCGATTTGATTCCATCAGAAATTTCAGGGGTTGGTGATCGATAACCAAAGTAAACGAGTTACCACACAAATAGCACCTGACCATCATCATCTCATTGGGTAAGCATAACTCCCAGCCTTAAAGTACTCTAATTAGTATGTAACTGAAAAGGATGTCCGTGAATGGGTCGCTTCAAGATGGGGGTTAAGGAAAGTCAAACTTTCAACTCTTGAATTATTTGCTTCTGCTCCTCACCCCAAACGTATTCCTAGTTGATCTGTATCAACTTAATTAAAGGTTTAACAATGTTGTTAAATCCTTTAACAAATCTCCAATAATAATTACACAGTCTTAAAAAAACTCATAACTGGCTAATGTCAATTAGCTAGGGCACCTATGAAATGACTTCAACCTTGGCCTCTTGTACTCCCAATCCACCTAAATAAATCATATGACCTAGGTATTCCACCTATGTCTGGAAAAACCAACACTTGCCTAGATGAAGCTTAAGGTTATGATCCTTAAATCTTCCGAATACCTCTTGCAAATGATGCTTGTGATCCTCTGATGTCAGGTTGAAGGTGATAATGTCATCAATGTAGCATTTGGCAAAACCAAGTCCTACCAACACCTAATCCATCACCCTCTAAAATTATGCAGGGGTATTCTTCAAACCAAATGGCAAACCCGTTATTGGTACAGACAATCCTCCCCATGAGGATCAATTTTCCAAAATGTCATCTTGACCTTGTCACCTTCCCTCAGTGGCAACTAATGGTACCTAGACCTTAAGTGCAAGGTACTAAAAACCTTGGCTTAACCAAGGGCAACAAAGATCTCTTCCGATAAAGGCATGGCATACTTGTCCAAACACGTGCGCTTGTTGACCGGGCGATAATCCCCACACATGCATTGCTCCATCCAATTGCCAAAAATATCTTTCTTGGCTAGCATCACTATGGTTGAAGCATATTCAACTCTTGACAGTTCCACCAAACATGCATCCAGCAAGTTTGTTGTTCAAGCTTAAACCAAAGCCCTTTCCATCTCATTCAACCTATAAGGTCGTCTAAAAATAAGATTATTATCCTCCAATACAATTCAAATTTCATGTCCTTTCAACTATCCCAATTCTTTCAAATTGAAAGCAAAACAATCAACACAATCCTATAATAGTTGTCGTACTTCTTGCACCTCATCTCTTGTAGTCATAGGACCATTATATGGCTCCCATGTGCCTGTAGCATCGTAGGCTAAAATGATGGAACATCCCCAGTAGTCGAAGTTGAGGCGAAACTTGTGATTATTATGTAAAAGGTGGCGTAACACCAAAATGCCTTAGCACCCCCACATCAAAAACCTCCTTCCCATTACCCATAAATCCTTGATCCCATAAATGTTTTTTCAATGGGGGCATGAATTGACTATTGTAACATCCACATGCATGCCCCCCAATGAAGGTAACTGGCAGAAAAGCCTTATGGCTATCTCCTATTTGCCATCCTAGTTGATAATAAGCAATCTCTTCCCAAAAATCTAAGGTGACCCCCAAGGGATACAAAACTGCCCCCCCCAACCAACACATCATATGATGTAGCATGTGTAACCACTACCTTAGCACAGACCATGGTATAATTTGCAGGTCTAATGAGATTAACATGACTAATGACCGCATGTTTGGTTATCCCCCCGAACTCTTTCTGACCCACCCATCAATGTCAAAATTTGCTACATGCATGGCTCCAAATCAACATTGGTCAACCTTATACCCTCCACAACAATTTTGCCCAACATCAAAGGTTGAGTTCCTAAATCCAATAGTATCCTTTCGAATCGATAATATCATCTTGAAACCCCCTTCATTTGAAAAACACCTTCTTAATTCCACACCACCACTACATTGGGTAAAACCCTTGCTTGATTGATGGGTGGGCATGTTGGAAGCTCCTAGAATTTGGTTGTTACAACATGCCAAGGTGGCACCACCATAACATGTGGTTAACCAATAGGTAGTCCATCAACAAGTGCACCCACAAGTAGGTCAACAGATAAATGGTCGTAAGGTATGTCGCCAATAAGTATCTGATCGACTAGTGGTTAGCAAAATAAGACTTCCTAGGAATCTTCAATAGGTGTAGCCACCATCCTTAGTGTATCCATGCCATCACATAATGTGGCTGCCATTTGAAATACTATAGCCAGTCGGAAATTAGGCATCACCAAAGTCGTAATTGAAAACGATGGTGTCTAGCACACTAACCCGGTTGCCCCCAACACACTATTAGGCACATGAATTCCTGAAGAGGAACTGGACAATCTAATGGTTATAATTGATGCCCTCTTGGGGTTAGATGTGTCCAAAAAGGTGTGGATTGTGTCGGTCAACATGAAAGACTATGGTAGATGAACTTGGCGTTGGGCCTCCCCATGGCGAGGATCTAATCTTTCGTTAACACCTCGTGGTTCCTGCATTCTAGCACTTGCCTTAGTAATTGGTGTGGCTATCAAAACCTTAACCAGCCCTGACCAGGGTTTTGTCATTGGCTGCCCCTAAAACATAATCATCAAGAATACCTAATTCAATCTCATTTAGACCTAATGGCCCTAAAAATCCAACCGCACAAAAAAATCCAAGGTCGAAACCCTAAGCTGAATAATCACATGGCACAGGTGTTATGGGTTTCACCTATGTTGCCATGCTAGATGTCATACTCGTCATTAATGCCTCCAAATGCACAAACCATGCCTCCATGGCATTGGGTTGGTTTGGAGTTGATTTGGTGGCCAGCCCTTTATTGGCCACACCATTCATTTTCTGGCTCTTACCAGAACCTGGGGACTTTTTCACATTTCCTATCTAGAATTGACCTTGCCACAACTCTAGATGAAACATGAAACAATGGCCTACATGATGGCCATACACCTTGTAATGGGAGCAAGGTTGGCTAGGATTGGGGTTGGAGGTGGTTGCTTAAGGAGGATTGGGATAATCCTTTTTTCAATGTGGCCCACCACACCTCCAACACTTTTCCTTTCCCCCATATTTAGCAGTGTAGGATGAGGAACCCCCATCGAGTTCATGTTTGGGCCCCTTGCCTTTTTGTGGTGTAATCCTTGATGTGTGGCCACGTGATCGTGGAGTCAATGAAGTAGGAGAAGGTTTTAGGGTTTCCTTACTAAACCCTAGGGTAACAACCTTCTCCTCCACCATGTTGAGTTCAATGGGTTTAAATACCTGGAAAACCAATGCCAACATGGGTTAGGTAAGGTTGAGTGAGAACTATGTCTTGCACCCATTACTTCAAATCCTTTTCTAAGATCCCATACCAAAACTGGATAGCTTGGGCCTTTGTGACCATTTTGGTCACATTGATCAACCTTCGCATCCGTGTGTATGCCTACCACAAACTCTCATGGGGTCGACATTGAAACTCCTACAATCTACGAAAATTTTCAATCTTCACACCTTGGTAATTAATGCAAAGCTTTTCAAAGAATTTGATGATAGGGTTAAAAGCAGGAAGAACCTGTGCCCTAATAATTGAACCGCTACCACTGCCCCCAGGCATAAAAAGACCTACACCATCCCTTATGATAATGATTGATAGAGTAAATGTCGATGCAACCAGCTGACCTTTGGTGATGGAAAAGTAATTTGGCAACTAATACTAATGCCATTCCTCAATGTCAACTTCATAGGCATCACAAAATTCATGATAGTCATCCATGGGCGATCTCTCTAAATGCTGGAATAAAACCTTCCATGCCAAGAAAGGTGTAAATTGTTGCAAATTTTGTAGCTATTTCATATCACACCAGGTATCGAACTTCCGGATGAATTCATCCAGTTCAATGGTGCCAACCACCCCCAAAAATTGACATGGCCTTTTGGAGGCACCATACATGTCCTCCATATCATGCACAAAGTGGTACAGACATTATTAATGGTAGTTCTGCTTCAAAATTTAAAGAATCTTCTTTAGATGCTAATGTAGGTGGAGTGGGTGATCGGATTCACACCCCTCACCTAGTAAATCCTTTGGCAAACATGTCCCCAAAATTTAAATCCCGACATTTGTCCATGATGAAACTAACCATAATCCGGGTTTCCCTCAAATCTTAAACTTATAACCCTAAATCCTATAACCTTGAAATCTTGTAACCCCATTGTGACCAAGATTGTTACACTTATATTGGTTCAATTTATCCTACAAGGATGCTGACTTGTTGCAACTTTCCCTAACCCTAAAATCCCTCAAACCAAAATGGTGACTAAGGTTGCTGCATTGTATGGTTGGGGCACTTGCATCCATAAAAACATTTTATGGGGCCAAACATGCATTTGGGGCTTTCACAACCATAGAAACAACAAATGTGATCTCACTAGTCATTATTCTAGTTTCATTGCCACAATGAGTCTATCAATCATCAACCTAATCTCACCCAACAATAAATACAAGCACCAAGTACAACCTACCCACCATTAAACTTTAATATCTATGTATGGGCAAATTAGGGGTCAAGTAACACCTATTCAATAATTAGAGCTAGGTGGTAGCCTTGTCCCATACTCGGCCATTAACCATGCCAACTACAACCTTTGGGCTCACTGTGTGTTGTAATCATCACACGTGGGAAGGCTCATAACCTTTTACCCATAGTTTCTTCATGAATAGTACGCACAAATCTACATGAAATCATCACATGAACTTATACTCGCCCTATGACGTAACCTGAAGACACACAACCTAATAAATTTTCCTACCCCCTGATAAAGAACTGATAATCCCAAACATAGACACATGATACAAGTGCAAAAACCCACAACACAAGGGGGAGGAATTTTTTAACACAAACACACCTCCACCTCTATAAGCTTTGCTTGGAGACTTACGACAACATGTATGCAAAAATTCAAAAGTTAATGATGCGACTTGATGGCATGACATTCCACCACCCATGGGTATCAAAAGTTCTTACAAGTAAATCATTCATGTGTTGCTCTTGTGTTATGTGCCCTCTTGCGCACTTCACACCTCCCTGCACCCCTCACACCACACCACTAGAAAAGGGGATGGGAAATGACCCTCCACCAATCTAGCTAAAACTTCCAAAAATAATAGCCTCCTTCACCACAAAAGCAATGGTGAAGACAACATTCAAAATAGGTGTCGTATGTAAGAGATATCAATTTCTGGGATTTTATGTGAAATAAATCCCAAAAATAGTAAAACTAGTCTCCAAACTCCCAAAATCATAATTCCAAAAGTGGTTCTAGGCCCACTGTTGCATAGAGCTTACCAAGATGAATCCAATGATGCCAAAATCATCACAATCTGAACCTATATGTGGAAAATATGGCCCGCCAACAATCATAGATGGATGAAAACATTGGATGAAAAATATTACATCCAAATTATGGATGAAAAACCTCTACTTGGATGAACCCCACTTCATCCAAAATTATGGATGATTTTTTAATAAAAATAAAACAAAAATAAAAATAAAAATGTTGGTAGGTTCGGGTTGGTGCCAAACATGTGCCATGGGTTCGAAAATTTGGAAAAAAAATGAAAAATAAAAAAGGGAGGTCTAGACTAGACCCCTCAACCCTCTTTATCCTAACCCTCCCCTAGACCTTACAAACCTCGCATTTTACCAAACTTGGTAGGTTTGAAGGGAAGCTCGGGTGAGATGGGAGCTCATGGCGACGGTACTACAAAACTTCACGCCCCCACCATTGCTACCCTCCTCTAAGTTTTTTTTTTTTTTTTCCCTCT
>Ga0116227_10002373_pt1 | contig 42959 bp, 36 predicted proteins | sample S1TSphgellanicum_FD_89693 | JGI IMG/M metagenome (GOLD analysis project Ga0116227, IMG submission 89693) | Host-associated microbial communities from peat moss isolated from Minnesota, USA - S1T2_Fb - Sphagnum magellanicum MG | ecosystem: Host-associated > Plants > Peat moss > Unclassified... | reverse complement strand
TTTTTGTTTCTGGCCCAAAATTTTTTTAATCTTTTTTTTGAAATTTATAATTTTTGGTTAAAAAAAAAAATTTAAAAAAAATTTAAAAAAAAAAAAAAAAAAAAAAAACCCACTGGAGCCCCCTTCCACCCAAATGAAATTCAGACCCGGTTTCGGATCCAGTTCGTACTAACCCAAGCTGGTTATGAAAGAACCGAAGATGGAACCGACGGTTCTTTCTTACTCGTCCAAGCGGGTACCTGACCAACACTGGTATATATGTGTGTGTGTACAAGACAAAGTGCCTGGCTGACTTTGGGGCTCATGATTGCAAGCGAGAGAGAGAGAAGAGATTGGAAGAGAGAATTACTTAATTAATTAATTAATTAAATAACTGAGAGTACAGATTTTGTGTTCCTTTCCATTACATGTGCATTCTTGTTTTGTATTTTTTTCTCTCTTTAAAAATAAAATAATTTTTTTCCCTTGTTTGGTGTATGCCCCAGTTTTAGGGAGAGTGGGGAGGAGGTGGGGTTGGGGAGCTTTTGGGACTTGAGCAGAAGAAGAAGAAGAAGAAGCAGAGTGGTTGGCTGTGTTATATACTAGTAGTGGTAGCAAGGAAACAATAACTGAGTTTTTGCACAAGTTAGAAAGAGAGAGAGAGAGAGAGAGAGAGAGAGAGAGGAGGAGGAGATGGGGTTGGAGGAGAACTTAGATGGTTTTCTAGTGAAATCCAAAGAAACCAACTTTGGAAATTAAATAGGGCCCTTTTTTTTTTTCCTTTTCCCTTGCTACTCTTTGGCCTTTTTGTTGGTTTCAAGCTTTTTCTACAAGTGTGTTGGAAAGTCTACCACAACTTTGTTGGGTTTTCAGTAGTTCGGTTTGTTTGTTTGTTTGTGTGTGTGTGTGTGTGTGGAGGAAAAGGAAGGTAGGAAAAACAACCACAAAAAAATCTCCAGCTTTTGGTGATTTTGTTCTTGGTGATTTTGGTGTGCGTGTGTGTTTTTTTTGTTCTTCTTCTTTTGGGTTTTGTGGGTTTTGTGAGAAACTAGTAAGTTGTTTGCAGCAGAGAGAGAGAGAAAGAGAAAGAGAGGAAGTGAGGAAAGGAAGGAGAGAGGGAAGAAGGAAGGAGGGAGGTAGGGAGGGAAAGAGGCTGACTTGCTTGACTGACTGACTGGGGTTTTGGGGGTGAAAGGAGAAATGGGTAGGAATTGGATTTGGTTGTAGCATTGGTTACAGAGGGGTGAGAACTTTGATTGATTGAGAGCAGCCAAAACTGTGAGCTTTGGAGAATTTGGGGAGATGGGTGATCAAGGGATTTGGCAGAAGAAGAAGCTTAGGTTGCAGCAGCAGCAACAGCAGGAGCAAGGAGGAGGATTCAATCTCCCAGACAGCAATGCTTGACGAATGAGATTGAGGGCAAAATTGAGGTTTGAAGAAGGAACAACAGAGGCTGCTACCTCATCAATCATCATCTGGCCATTGACACTGCAACCAAGTTGTGTGTGAGTTTTTTTTTTTTGTGAGGCAAATCTTTCAGAGAGAAAGTCTCTGTTGTAAGAGGTGGGTGGGTGGGGGGGAAAGGCCTGCATGGTCCGAAAAAGCTTTGGAATGGTGTTGAACTGCTGCTGCTTCTTCTTCTTCTTCACAAGGTTGTTGTGTCTGAACCACTGCAACCAAGGTAAAGGAGAGAGCTTTTTGCAATGTTGTTTTCAAAAAAACAATGACTGAGAGTTCATTGTACCTTCTGGTGGCTATGGATACGAGCTCTTCTCTTCTTCATGAGGCTGCTGCTGACAACATCCCTGCGGCTGCTGCACCAACCACCACTCTTCCATGACTCCACCAAGCTTAAGATGTTGAACAGTGGGAGCAACAACAACAACAACGGCACAGCAATGGACGATTCAATCCAAGCATTAGAAATAACATCACCAGTGAACAGGACTTTGAACTCTGGAAACAAGGACAAGGACAAGAAGGCGGCAGCTACTACTATCAGGTACAGAGAATGCCAGAAAAACCATGCTGCCAGTTTAGGAAGCCATGCTGTAGATGGGTGTGGGGAATTCTTGCCTTTGGGAGAAGAAGGCACACCAGATGCTCTCAAATGTGCAGCTTGTGGCTGCCATAGAAATTTCCATAGAAGAGAAGTTGACGGAGAGATTGCTACATGTGACTGCCACAAGAAGGATGCAAAAAAACGAGGGATACAACAAGTCTCGGCAGCTGCAACTGCAATGGCTTACCCTTCTTCTGTCACCCAATTTCAGCAGGGGCACAAACTACCCATGACTCCTATACCCATGATGGCAATGAGCACAGGAGCTGCAGATTCTGATGAACAGGAAGGAGGAGGAGGAGGAGGCATTGGAGGAAGCTCACCTTCAAACATTAAGAAAAGGTTCCGGACTAAATTCTCCACTGAACAGAAGGATGAGATGTACAACTTTGCTGAAAAGCTTGGCTGGAAAATGCAAAAGCATGATGAATTGGCTGTTCAAGAATTTTGTGCAAACCTTGGCGTGAAGCGTCATGTACTCAAGGTTTGGATGCACAACAACAAACACACCATGGCCAAGAAAACTTGAGTAAGTTAGAGACTCTAATTTTATTTTCTTCTTCCTCGGCCCACCTCAAGGTTTAGACCTCCATTGTCTCAAGCAAGCCAAAACCTCAAGGTTTGGACCACATGTATCAAGCAAGCAAGAAACTGCAACTCAAGGTTTGGGACGCACATGTATCATGCAAGTAAGCAAGACACACACCTCCTCAAGGTTTGGACACACATGTATCAAGCAAGCAAGCAAGCAAGCAAGACACGCACCTCCTTGAGGTTTGGACCATTTGTCTCAAGCACAAAGCACACCATCTCAAGGTTTGGACCACATGTATCAAGCAAGCAATGAGTGCACATCAAGGTTTGGAGTTTGGACCACATGTACCAAGCATGAAGTGCACCCATGGCAACCAACAAAAGTGTGTGTGTGTGTGTGTGTGTTTTTTTCATTTTCCTTTGCATCTCTCTTTTTTTTTTTGCTTACTTTCACAGATTGGTACAAAGACCCCACACACAAGATTGAATAATTTAGAATTCAAATAAGACCTGGTTATGTTTTGCAGCCCTAGTCTCAATCACTCTCAGTTTCTCACTTCTTTTAATTAGTATGCCATGTTTGCCGATTAAACTAATTCAGTGAGGCACTGATTTAGTTGGGCATCCAGTTGGTTTTATTGAAGTTGATTGATTGTGATTAGGATAGGAAGCAGACTGGAGGAGAGAGATTTGCACACCCATGATAAGCTAGATAGATTTAGTTGAGCTGAGAGTGAGGAGCTGGGGGGTCCAAGTCAGTTGTATAACACCCCAGATTAGGGTAACCCAATGTTACTGCAACTGGGCTGATGACTGCAAAAGATGATATCTTTTAAGAAACCGACTGATTGGGTGATGATGTGATTACCAAATGGTGAAAATGGAATAGAGTACCAAAGGCAGTGTGATCTGAGTTAGCAATTTAGGTGATCTGGTTGCAGAGCAAGCGGGCCTGATTATTTGGAGTGAGAATGGATACGCTCATGTGACAACCATATATGATCAACCATGAGATTTCAAGCTTAGTGGAATTGATAAGATTAGGATTAGTGATAGGATTAGGATTTTAGAAGCTGCTGTGGTTTTTTTTTAAAAATTCATTTGTGTAGCACTAAGAACTATAAGGCAGAGAGGGTTCTCTTCTGTTTGGCTAGCTGGCAAAACTGGCTAGCTAACAAAAGACCGATCAGCTTTGTGTTTTTTTTTTCCTCTGTAAAATACGTTGCTTGCTGCCCAGTTATGAATTGTGTCTGGTATCAAGACCCCTGTAATCTAGCCTCCTCTGTGCATTGTATGAAGAAATAATTTTAAACAGCACTCACTTCTTTTGTCCTAGACCCTGTCTCTGTAGATTGCTGTGTGCATATTTTGCATTTCTTGTTCTCATTTGGAGTCATTGCACCACGGTGTACTCATGTCACAATGAAGTGGTTTACTAGAAATTTTGTACTAGAAACATGTTGTACTAAACCCACTTGTAAAGCTACCTCTTGACATGAGTTTAGTTTTACTTGTGTTGGGTTGTGGAGGTTTTGCTCCCCGTTTTGTTTTGAGTCGTTGAGTCATGGAATGCTTTGTATGGCAGCTATACATTTGGGTCACTTTTATACATCTGCATTTCAAAGAACTGCTAAGTATGTCCCCCCTTCTTTGTGCTCTCTTAAGTTCTCATGTGAGCACAAAACTGCCAAATGGTTCCAACTTTCAAGTTTGTTCCCTGGAAGACAGATTACTGGACCTTGTTTGTTTAGCATTGTTCTTTTTTCCCTCCTATTTGCTGTACATAACCCATTGTTTATTTAAATGCCATTCTTCAATCTCTTGATCTGGTTGGTGCAACTGGCCCATTGCAATGGGGAGTCTCTCTTCAGTCTTGCTGCATAACTGAACTTTTGAACCTTCCAACCAACATTGATTTTGCTGCTTCAAACTCTCTCATTGTGCATATATCAATATAGGTTTGTGCAGAATCAACATAGCCCCATTCATATGTGTGTGTGTGGGTGTGTGTTGAAGTACTAGACTTGAGAAATTATGTATGTTATACATATTTCAGATCAAGACATTTCAGATCCAACACACTTAATTGAACAGTGATCAAGAAATTGAGGAGATACAGACCAGTTACAACACACAGGGAAAATTGATGTGCAATGTGAGCTAGCTCAACAAGGCATCACAAACACGCTGGCCCTGCCAATAGATAAGATGTTGTACATCTATGTATTGTGTCAACACTCTGAACACCCAAAAAATCTGTTCCAATCTAAACAGTCTAAACATTTTCACCAAGGAAACCGGGTTACCTAATGTGAAACCAGTTTTAATAAGGTAAAATTTCCAAAAGTTGGATCCAATGCGGTAGTCCCTGTCCTTGTGAGGGCAGGGCCCAACAAAACACAGAAGAAGAAACAGACACAAGAAGACCAACAAAAAAAAACTGCTAGAAATACCGAAATGTCTTTATATACTATATATATATATATATATAACCTTGTCATGTTTTTTCCAAAAAAAATAGCAAAATCAGTTGTATTGACACTAGGTTTTAAAAAATCCAAAAAATTCCCAATTTTTTTGTCCCCCCCCCAAAAAAAAACACTGCTCAGCACCCAACTAAAAAAATTGCAAAAATTGAAAAACTCTTTTTCAAAATCATGTTTGAGGAAATTCCAAGCACCAATAGGGGGGACCAGAGAAAAATTTCCTCCTCTGTACAAGTCTGAGCCAGTCCTCAATTAGTTCCATAAAATCATCTGTAAGGAGGAATAACTGTATAAAGTTGACTAATTCGACTTGCCCGCCAGGATCAGCAGTTTCACACGGGGGTGTAGCTCAAATGGAAGAGCGCTCGCTTTGCATGCGAGAGGTACCGGGATCGATACCCGGCGTCTCCATCTTTCTTTTGGAAAAAGAAGTGAGGACACCCTTTTACAGAATTTCTTGCTTCAGATTTTTAAGAATCTGGAACACTATTTTCTCACCTACAACTGCAATTTGCAAACCCCAAGCACTAAACTTTATTTCAATTTTCCGTATTATTAGTACCTTATTACATTCATATTATACCAATCAGTGTTTTTTTTTGTTTTGGACAAATTTTGCCTTTCTTTTATACCATAATTGTGTTGTGGGCAACTCCAGTCACCCAAACCCTAAGAAGCCCTAAAATGGCAGTGGAGAAGCCATAATGCAGACGAGATGGATTCTTCTTCTTCTTCTTCTTCTTCCTACCCGAGCACCCCCAGAGAGTGGAGAGAAGAGCTGATCGCACGTTCTTTGGGAGAATCTGTGCCACTGACATCTGGAAGAAAGTTGGGCGACACTCCTGCTCTCTCCTCCTATCTCTTTGCATCAACATCACGCATGTGCTCTTTGTCCCTCTGTGCTTGTTTGTGCCTTCTTGACGTTTGGATTGGTTTGGTTGGTCTCAGTGAAAGCTTTTTTTAAGTGCAGGCATGATGCAACCAATCTTTGGGCAAGAGGAAGATGATCGAAACAACCGCGATAATGACGGAGAGAATGAAGCGGGAATTGGAGAAGATGAAGAGGAAGAGGAGGATACATTGCGAAGAGGGGTGGCCACTGCAGGGATTGTATGGCAATTTTCAGCATGGGCTACTCTGGGCTTCATAGCTTGGGTATTAGCCAAGGGTCAGATTCATATCGAGAGTGTGAACCCTATCTCCAACATTCAGGAAAGGGAACCACTTCCAACAATAACTAGGAGGAGAACAGATGCACCATCATCTACACCTTGAGATCATATACTTTCCTCAAAGATCTCTTGCCCATTGCTACTCCAAAAGTCAAGTTGCAGATGGAACAAAGCTACCACTAAGACATTGCACTCAACCTCACTCTGTGTGCATCCTCAGGTCTTACAATGTCATTAGTTTATGGCCTTGTGGTTTAGTTTAGAGATTGTCAAGACCCATATCACTGACAGAGTCTCCACATGCTATCCTAAACAACCAACAATGAAGAAGTTTATGTGTGTCCCATGGAGAGAGCAAAGGACGTTTTTAGATATATCTCAGTGCACCATTTGAAAAAAAACCTTGGACATGAAAACAAAAAATGTTAGTCTAACTTCTCGATCAAACTTACAGAATCACAATGCTCACTATATGACAGAAATAAAAACAAGCAGTCATTTAAACACAGGGAATGCTTTGTGAAATAGAGACCATTGTTTGGAGATAGTCGACTGGACATTGAAGCAATAAGTAAACATTGTCTTCAAGCACCATCAAAACTCCACCTTCTCTCTGTGTGCAACGGTATACTTTCCACATACATAAATCAAGTTCTAATTTCAAATTCATATGTTATGTGCTCAAAATACACCCTCAGCTGGACCCCCAAACCCACCAAGAGCCTAAGAAGTACATTACCTTACATGTGAGTGCCACATTCTGTATGAATGAAAAAAATCAAGAAGGATGACATGCAATAATGTGATCACTTAAGAAATTAAAACCTTCAAAAAATGTCCCAAAATGGTGACAGGATTGGGGAAAGAAACATTTTCTAATTACATTAAAGCCACCTAAATAGTTATCCAGTTCAAGTACATACATAACTAGATATTTATGTAGTCACATACACATACTTATCCAACTAAAGCACATACATAATTAGTCTTTCACCATCTATGAACATAAGTAGACAGAGAAATCCCATGTGACATGTTTCTGCTCTGCTTCTTGCATGGAGACTTTGGTCCTAATCAGAGTCAAAAAGAGGTACCAAAGAATGCAGCAAAAGCACCCCACACAAATGGTTTTATAACATAGCTCTAATTTACAATGGCATATCAGATAAGTCTCAGTAATAACTATAATAAATGAAAACACATCCACAATTGCATATATTCAAAAGTCACTTTGCTTGATGATCTCTACAGGAAGGAGTTCACTCATTACTAATGGAATTCATGCTGGGTAACCATCCCTCTAATTTACATGGCCTCACATCTGATTTTGTCTATTAGAGATCTCACTGACTTGCAAATGCGTATCAAACGGCAGAACCCTGGTTTTACAGATGCTATAGTGCTTTGGATTGCAGCTGTAGTTATTTGTTTACTTCCTTTCCTCCCTGCAATCTCCATCTCCACTGCACAAGGAAGATCTCCATATGGATACTGCTTCCTGTACATGACAGGTTTCATCAACTCACCAAACCATGGCTCATTATTCTTTTGATCAGTCCTACCATGGATGAAGCCATGATTTGTCAACAGATTAGAACTAAGGTGTAACCAGCACAAAGGAACCCAAAAAACCTCACAGTAGGACAATGTCACAAGCTCTTCCAGCTCAGTGCACTGAAGCATACCTCACAACAGATTCAAGATCAAGCACTGCTGTGAACTTGAACAGAAGCTCACTGTCTGTAAATCCAAGCCGTAATTGAAGGACTCCACCTGAAAGTACAGTTACTATTGAGCAACAATGAAATTGCGACCACAAATTAGCTTTCCTTGGCATTTAAGAGTCATGTAAAATAATTGAAACGAGAAGTCTCATATGGCCATGAAAAAAGATAAGATTACAGATGAAGTCAAGAGCATAAGGCTTGCAGAGTTTCATAACCAGGGATGCAGAAACATGCTGCAACATGGGCAGTGAGGCAGCACTCCTGAATCTCCTCCATCAGATCTACTAGGTGCATCACCACGTAGTTGGTCTCCTGCTGACAGAAATAGAAAGTGGCTAGAGAAGTAAGAATTGTCATGGCATCCACTGCGCTAGTGTAAAACCTATCATTGAGTTTCAGGAGAAGATTTTCTGGTCTAGCAATTAATTTGCTCTCTAAAATTCTGTTGCACACAAGATACAGGTGTACATACACATAGAAAGTCAAGAGTAGAAGAACCTGAACAATGGCTTGAACACTCTGAGCTTTGCTTTCATGTGGAGACAGAAGCAGTTGAAAAACAAGTGATGCATTGATGTGAGGGAATGTCTGCAGTTCCCAAAAATTTAGTTCAGAGGATAACTTATGGCTGGTTTACCAAGACTTAAGACAAAAATAACCATTACATGGAGGAAGAACGAAAAACTTACATAATCTATGATTGGCACATTTAGAGCTATAGTGCTCTCAATGAGAGCATATTCTTGGGTGTTCATCTTCCTCTCCTGCAATCTGCACAAAATAGCACAGCAGAGTGATGAACTTATGGATACCCAATACTGATGATTGGGGCACTCAGTTCTCTGGTACTGTTTCTTACCACAAAACCAGGTGTCATAATCATCGGGACAAAAACCAAGACACAATAACATTTGTTGCCTCCTGTCAAAACATACTGTTTCACTGTACAAAACAAGTTCGATGCTGCATGAGAAGCGAGTGACTTGTCATTTTCACAGTTATGAATCCCTGTGCTTGATGAGTAATACCTGTGGGAAACCAATGAATAGTACTTGAACTCATGAATAAACTCATCTCCCCCAGTTTCCTCTGTCTGAAGCTGCCAGCCCTGTCATGACAATTAAGAATGAGTTCTTTTGTTTAGCTATCTGACATCATATTAACCCTTATCAAATGAAAGATGTAGTATGATTCTGCATGCTGCGCAAAGTAATAACCTTGATATACCAAATGAAGGATTAACACAGTTACCTCCAAACTATTTTTGAAATAGAAAGACTCCTGTTGGAGGCACATGAGCTGCGTGTTCAGGTCAACAACCACCTGCTTCTTCACCATCATGTCTTGGTCGGTCTTTTCACACCTTTCCAGGAAAAGATCATGCAGTTCTTTGGCTCTGCCTTGAAGTGCAGCCAAGAGTTCCTTTAAGGTAGCAATTATTTCTTGCAATTCCTGTGAATGTAACAACCTACTAGTAATGAAAATATGTGGCTGGAAATGAAGCCACAAAGTAATGCATTGCTCAAACCTTGATGACTGAATGCACAGAGAGACTCCGTGTAAAGCTTTATGATGCTTATGAAGTTGGAAGCAGAGTTTGTACCTGCTTGTCCTGAGTCAATTTTTCCCTTCTTGTGTGAAAAAATTGCTGGTTCTTCAAACAAAACACAACAGTCAGAACAGCATTTTTTGTAGAACTCATGTAAGAAATGCCACTATAGGAGAAACAATAAAGATTCCACAACAGAAGCAAAAAAAAACAGTACCCTTTACAGATATGGATCCTCCTGGCTTTGTTGCTTGGTGAGATGATAGGGCAGGTTACCTCATTCCGAAAGCTTGACTGTTCTGCCATTGTACCATTGTATTGGCATACTTCTTCCCTTGTGCTATCTGGGGTACCACTTGATCCTGACAAGGAGTTGAATAAAGAGCATTTTCTCTTGAGAATCTCTTGACTGTCTTTGGATTCTCCTGAGAAGTCCAGCCTAACAGCATCCTGGTTCTTGAGATGTGACAGACAATGTTTGATTATCTTATGTGCAGCACTGCTCTGAGGATCTTTTTTGTTCGACATTTGTTGTAGAGTATGCTCAGCTTCCTCTGTCATGTCCTGGAAGCCCCTCTCGTCTCTAACACTGCTGAGCCATTCATTCCCCTGAGTTCTAACAGTTTCAGGCAGCGTGTAGTTCTTCAAATGCTCCATGTCTTCAATCCTCCGTTGATTATAGGGTGCTGCCACTTGATTCTACAACACAAGCATACATTATCTTCAAGTTTTGTATCTCTGGCTATCCTGTGCTCAAAATTTGGATACTGCCCACAACAAGAACACGGTCCTTCTGTGCTGTTCTTCACAACATTGTTCAGAGCCTATGCATGCTTTGTTCTGCTAAGTTTTTTGTTTCCTGAAGCATGGCCCTGCATTCACATATGTCAAACTAGCAAGCACATACCTTTGGGAAGAAGGTCTATAGAAGATGAAGATCAGCAACAAAACAATTAACAAAAACTTCATCAACCTTATTGCAAGGTCCTCATGTCAGAAGATAAACACTAAAATGAGAGTAATGACCCTAACTTTGCATGCTTCTTTTAGCTAATTAAGGATGTCTCCTTCCTAATGCAATGACTACTTGAGACTTACTGGAGTGCAATTAGTAGGGTCTGAAGCATCCCAACTAATCCTTCTTGGATTGCAGATGCCCGCAGATAAAGGAGTCACGCCATCAGCAGCAAGAATATCTTTTAGCTGTAAAATAGTCTCAGTAACACCATCCTGCAGGGAGGAAGGTAAAGCCAACTCTGTTTGTGGCAACATAGCACTACGCTCAGATGATGCATCATAAGCCCTGGTGGCTCTGTGTGACAAGAGAAGTAACCTATCTGAAGTTGACGAGGTGCTCATATCACTTGAAGCATCCTCTTCCCAAGCAGGCTGCACCAGCTTTTCTGTCACATCCTTCTGTTGGAGCCCTTCTTCAACCTGAGGTTGCCTTCCATGCTTCTGCACTTCCACAATAGCGGCTCCACTTCCATGGCCTACTGAGTACAGTGGGTTGTGGTATACATGTTGAGAGGCTTCATCCTACAGACACAATCAAGTAAGTAGATGCAGATCTGTGTCTGAAACAGCAGGAGAATACAGAAAATAGATTTACAGTCAGCCACCTCCAAGGATTACCATGGGCAAAACCCATCAAATCCAGGACTTATTGTCATTGAAGTAATGCACCTTGAAGCTGAAAGTGTCCTTGGAGGCATTTGGAGTAGTGTTAGTGAGCTGCAGGACAGTTGAATCAATAACCTCTGTAGTTCCTTCAACGTTGGTGCTGGGTCTTGGAACCATACTTTCCTGTGCAGGGTTTAAGGTATTAACCCTCTCAGCAGCTGAAAGGGTGGTCTGAATTGCAATGGCTTCAGTAAACTCTTCCTGAAAATCCTGAGTTGAAGACATCTCCATATTCTCAGGCTCTGGTGGACCATTCACCAAATGAGAAGAATCATTGATAAGCACTGTGTCATCTTTTCCTTGAAGATCTCCTGCAGATTCAATGGTGGCTGTGTCTCCACTCTCTACAGAGCTGATCCTCCTTCCCTCGAATGCAGAGCTATAAGTGTTTACATGTGAAGTACTCTCTTGCTGTGGATGTGAAGAGCTAATTTCCTTGCCAACAAATGTCTTCTTCTTCTCATTCTGTTCTCCACCAGCTTCTGCAAAAGTCTGGTTCATTGGTAGCCCAGGAGTCAAGGCTGTGCCCTCAAGGCCTAGATTAGAGAGAGGACTGATAATACTCATGTCACTCGGTGTCATATCTCCTCCCTGTTGATCTGGAAGATACCTTGGATGACGGCGCAAGTTCATTGTCAAGCTCATGTTTAGAGTACTCAATGAAAACCAAGGATCCCGCTTGTCTGGCAGTTCATCCACAAGAGGAGTACCACTTCCCTCTTCTTCTTGCTGTAGTGAGGGTTCGACTCCTCTCTCATAATGAAAGCTCGAGAACCTGGCATGAAATGTGGAGCTGTCCAGCGTGTGTTCATCTTCTTCCACTAGCATCTTGTCTTCAAAGACTAAGTGTCTGAGGTACACCACGTACATTGCTTTCATCAGAACCACATCAATGCAGCTATCATTAAGTGTTTAGGGTTAGAATCTCTGCTTGCACCTGCTAGTTGCTGACATTACAAACAGGGTTTGTGATGATACAGTCTTCGCTTGCTCTAGTCTATGAGAAAGTGCACAATTGAGGAGACCGAAGTGGAGAAAGCTGACGCAAAGGCAACCTTAAGCTTATGAAATAGATTGGCGGAACATGTCGAGAGGTTCAAACCTTAAGTAGCCGGAAACGTCCGGGTCATCCGCCGAGACCGGAGGCTTCGGGTAAGAGTTTCCTGAGGCATCTCGGTTAGAAAGTGGCCGCCGAACTCCCTCCTTCTGCCGCTCATCCGCTTTCACATGTCCACCACATCCAAACGGCAAATTCTCCTTGTCCATTGCAGCTACCTCAACGATTTCACCTCTGCTGGCAGCAAGCCTAGGCGACCTTCTTGGCGAGCTTAAGGGACTACGACTCGGGGTCGAAGACTGCTTGCTGAAATGAGTATCAGTACCTTCAGGAGGAGTCTCGTAATCATCGTCTCTGGCAAACACGTGAATGGAGGGCAACTCTGCAAAGCTCACTCGCCGTGAAGACGACCTCCGCCGTTTCCTACTGTGCTGCTGCTGCGTAGCGTTTCCGTCATCAGTCAGATCAAAGATTGTGGTGGTATCGTCCGAGTCCTTCAAAAGCGGACTCTCAAGATCCATCTCCAGCAAATCCATCACCAAACCCTGCATTAGTCTAATAGCAAAAAACCCTAAAACCCACTACAGTTCAAAAGCTTTCCCTTCCCTTGGTCTCTGAACTTCCAGAAACCCCAAAAACATCAGACATGCGAGCGAAATGTGTGCACAACAAAAACCAATACATCGAAGACAGTAGTTAGTTCTTCTGGCAACAATCCCCTTGTCCGGCCTGTGCTCTCTGGCTCTCGACCGACCGTTGTGTTTGTCGTCTGATCCCGAGGCAGAGAGTCTCTACAAGAAGAGAGGAGCAGGAGACGACAGACGACGACGCTCTTTGAACAAGAACAACAAACAAAAGAGAGCGGGAGGGGAAAAGCTCAGAATTCAAACTTTTCGCTCATGAAGGATGGATGAATAAATGAATGGATGGATGGAAAGTGGGTCAGGAAACTGTTTTCTATTGAGTTCCAGTTCCCTAGCTAGCTAACCATGGTGGGTGGTTAGCTTGGTTGCTTTGTTTTTTTTAACTACCTACCTTCCTACCTACTACCAATGCGCCAAGTAGGTTGTTGTTAGTAGGTAGATAGTAAAAGCAACTCTTACCTACGTTATAGACTATAAACTATCTATTTACCCAGGAGTTTACCTTTGTTTTTTTTTTAACCTCTTTACCCCACCTATATATATCTACATTCCTTCTTTTAGGACCTGCTACCTTGCAGGCTGGGTTACCAAGGTGAAACCAGAAATTAACTGAGTCAAGGTTCATCCACAACCTCTGAGTGGATGGATTGGTGCACACTAGTAGTGGGCGGGTGGGTTCACTCTGGCCCTTCCAGATGAGGGTATAGGGTAAGGAACCACTTAGAGGCTCTTCCTGGATTTGAGGGCCTGGGCCGAGGTCCCTTAAATAGCCCAAGTCTGGGCCTGAAAATCCAGGAAGTGTGCCCTAAAGTTATACTAGTATACTGATGCTTATTGGATCAAATTATTAGATACAAAAGCAATAAAATTTGCCATTTTTTCTGAGATATAATTTTTTGGCGAAAAAAGAAATTTTTTTGGGTGCAAATTTGATTAAATTTGCTATTGTTTTGATGAATTTTGCACACTGTTTAGGTTAAGGTTTCCAAGTCTAATATTTAGGGTTTAAAGTTAGGTTAGGGGATTAAACATTTTAATTAGAGTTTAAAGTCTGATTTCAGAGTTTCAAATTACAGTTTTGTGTTTCAAGTCTAATTTTTAAGGTTTAGAGCTAAGTTTAATGTTTAGGGATTAGGCTTAAAGATTTTGGGTCTGATTATAAAAGCTCCAATGGAAGGTTTAATGTTCAGGTTTGATTTTTAGGGTTTTCAAGTTTGATTCTTAAAATTAGAATAAAGTGTTTCGGTGTAGAGGTTAGAGTTTTCAAGTTTAATTTTTAGGGTTTCAGATTAAAGTTTAATGTTTCAGGTCTAATTTTTAAGGTTTAGAATTAGCATTTAAGGTACTTAGATATTAAGGTTAGGGTTTTAAACTTTGATTTTGAAAGTTTCAACTAGGGTTTAATGTTTAGGTTTGGCTTTTAAAGTTTTCAAATTTGATTTCTAAGGTTTTCAATTAAGGTTTAATGTTTAAAAGTTAGGGTTAGGATACTTTGTAGGTTTAGCTTTTAGGGTTTTTAGTTTTAATTTTTAGGATTTTCAGTTAAGGTTTGATGTGTAAAAGTTAAAGTTAAGGTTTGTAGGTCTAATTTCTAAGTTTCAGGTCTGATTTTTAGGGTTTCAACCTAAGTTTTAGGGTTTGGAGTTGGGGCTTAGTGTTTTGAAGTTAAGGTTAAGGTTTTTAGGTCTTATTTTTATGTTTCAAGTTTCTTTTTTGATCTTTTGTGAAAACAAAAGAGCTTCCAATTGTTTCAAATAAGTTGACACCTTAAACAACACTTCTTTAACTTCATCCTATACATCAAGCATAACAACTTGATGATGTATGACACCTTCATGTGGAATTGGTCAAATTTTGTTTTGTGGGACAATGCATTGTTCATGCACATGAATTTATGATGCACTTACAAATGACATCCATTGGCTAACACCCAAAGAGAAAGTTGTCCTCTATATGTAATTGCAATAATTGCCTAGGTGTATTAGGTTCATAGATGGCACCTTGGTTGAGATGCAAAAACCTTAAAATAATCAAGTGTAAAATATTTAATTCAATGCTTGAAATAAAATCTATGCAATGAACAATACAATCATTCTAGACCATTATAGATTATTCATATACGTAGACATTGGTCACCCCAAGTTTTATCATGATGTGACATTTGAACATCTACTAAAATTGGCACAAGTACTTCATTCATCCACATATGATTATCTTAAATATCTCTTAGGAAATCCAAGATGCATGGGTGAGGGAATGTTTATTGTTTACAAAATAGGACAATGGGATCTTGCCCCAAACATGGCCAGGATGCAATGTGAATGTTCAACAAAATGCATATAAGTTTTATAAGCGCAAGTGGAATAGAGGATTGGTGGGCTAAAAAGAAAATGAAAATGCTTCATGAAGAGGTTTGACTTAATAAAACCAAAATATACACATCTTTTTTGACTTGTAATTTTCTTCATTAACTTTTACATGAAAGGCACATGGACCTCACATTCAAAGTGGTTGGCGACCAAAATTTTGATCTACTTGCACATGGTTGGTAAAACAACTTCTAATTACATGTCCAAAATTGTTTTAACCTCTTATATAAATTTCTCTTTTAATATAACACATAAATTTCTAACCACATTTAGGTTGTTGATTTTGACCTTCCTCTTCCATTCATTGTTGATTTTCACCTTGCCCACTAATAAAACATTCATAATCTTGGAATTTGAAGCAAAACAAGATGCCACTATTGCCATGTTCTTAAATAGGTTCTATAACATTTTCATTGCAGTCATCACTTGTAAACAATTTATAATTTAACATTATAAGAAATATAAGATTTTGTAAACATTTTATTTGCAATTATATATGATTAAATGTCATTTGAAACTAATTTCGGTCATTTTTGCAACTATTTGTTATGTTTTGTCTTGCTTGCAATTACATTACACTTAATTTATGATTATGATTTTTTTCATCATTCAAAGAAGACAACTTTTTGTTTCGTATTTTTTTAGGAAAGGCCATGTATGTCCCATTAATTGCAAATGTGACCAAAATTAATTATAACCTTATGGGTATATTAGGGTTCATTAAATTTGCATGTAGTTCATATTTTAAACATATTATTTTAAAATTAAGTAGACTAGGCCTACTTACTTACCTCCCTAGGCCTACCCTCTTTACCTATTTACATAAATGTGACATGTCAACATCCTATTGACCTTAAATTGAATGATCCATAATTAATTAATTAATTAAAAATATTAAATTGGGCTTAAACATGACACATGTCATCCAAAATTGGCCTTCAAAAAATGGACACAATTAGTATGCCATGTGTCATTTAAAAAAATCGTGTCATGCCTCATGACCTAAAACCATCCAAAATGGATGGTGTGGATTTTTTCAGGATTAAATCAAAATAATTTTGAAACATTGAAAGTTGCTAAAATGTGGCAACAGGTCATTTGTTGTTAATCTTGACCAAATTAATTGCATGTTAATGTAAATGACAATATATATACAATTAGTCAAAGGATGAAAATATATTTTGTCGACTTTTATTTTCCATCCAAAGACCATTTCACTTGTAATTGTGGTTGCATGTGACTTGTCCAATGCAACTAATGACATTTTCGTTGTAAATGTCACATGTAACTAAAATTTAGTTGCAAGGACTAGTTGTAAAATCTCATTTTTCTTTTAGTGTAAAGATGAAGAAAGATTAAATGTGAAACTTTCAAGCTCATGGGAAGTAAAAGTAAGAGTAGATGTCCTAGAGTTTGGTATAGGTATGCCATATATCATACCACATTGTCTCCTTAAAACATTTATTGAAACATGTTCATTTGTAACTTTCAAAGGCTCCAACATTTCATCACACTAAAATGTTGTTATATTAAACCCCTCCTCATTAGACTTTCATGTTTTTAATTCTTTCAAGGCGTTGCGTTTTTAATTCTCCATCTTGTCCCGTGAATCGAATCGGGCAAACACAAGCTTTTGATGACATGTTTACATAACTTAATGAATAATTATATTATCCACCCACCATCCATCCATCCATTCATCCATCCACTCTATTATGCATGTAATGCAACAATGAGGTGCTCAAAATGAATCAGAATCTAGTTAAGTTAACACAATGAATTCAAAAATCAAAAGGAGCCCTTCATATTATCTCAGCATTAAAATCCTGAAACATTCAAATTGGGGCAGCCAAAGCCATTCTCAAAAATATTGAAAATATTTCAATAGCCGATATTTCAAAACCCAATTAATATATATTTCAAAAATGGGGCTTGCCAAATCCATTTTTTAAATAGACAAAAATCTGCCAACCGTCTACCTATCAGTAGTCAGAGGGTAGGGGATTAGAATTTGTGAAAGGTACATAGGTAGGTAAGTAGGTAGGTAATTCATAGGTAGGTAAGTAGGTAGGTAATTCATAGGTAGGTTGAGTGTTGAGTCTGTTTTGGGGGCGAAGTTTCATCAAAAAAAAAATTGAAAATTAAAAATTCGAGTGTGAAGTGATTTTGGAGGTATTCAATAGCCAGAAATGAGAGAAAAAATGAATAAAAATTGCCAAATTTTTACATTTGGTTTTGAGTATGGAGCCAAAGATATAGAGGGAGGATTAAAGTTTTGTACTTCATATTATGGTTTATAGTTTATTGCCAGAATTGAGTAAATCTTCCTAAGGATGATCACCACTTTTTCTACATCTTCCTAATGGGGACGATCGCCATTTTTGGCTAAAAACAAAATTTCCTTAAAAAAAAAAAATTGGAACTTGGGATGTTACGAAAGGGAAGTGGGTGGCTGCTGGCGACCACCACGACGCACATTCCCTTTCAAAACAGCGACACTGAGAAGGGAAACAAACAACAAACGCAGAGAACAGAAGCTCGCGAGTTGTTTTGCATTGAGCAAGAAAATCCATCCTTTTGCTGATATATCAACAATTTTGTTGCAGTTTGTGAACCTTTTTGTTGTTGTTGTTGTTATTGTTGTTTTCGCCGTCGTCGTCGTTGTCTTCGTGAGCCTTGTTTTGTGCATTGAGGAGCAGAAGGAGGTAGAGGTGGAGGTGGATTGTGTAGTAATAATGCAGGTGTCGCAGCTGTTGTTAGAGGAGCCGATGCGGTTGGCTTCCATCTTAGAGTCGTCTTCCACACAAGGTTTTTCTGCCCTGACTAAGATAATCGGAACTTTGGGACCGAAGTCGCGTTCCGTGGAGAGTATCGAGGCCATGCTGAATGCGGGGATGACCGTGGCTCGCTTCGACTTCTCATGGGGTGATGAGGATTACCATCAAGAGACTCTGGAGAATCTGAAGAGGGCTGTCAAGAACACGCGCCGGCTGTGCGCCGTGATGTTGGATACAGTCGGACCGGAGCTCTACGTGGTGAATGAGAAAGGTACACCTATCGAACTCGTGGAAGGAGAGCAAGTCATCCTCACTCCCGACAAGAACAAGCAAGCTTCGTCTAAAGTGCTGCCTGTGAATTACGACTCCCTCGCAGCCGCGGTGAAGCCCGGGGATACCATCTTCATCGGACAGTATCTGTTCACGGGAAGCGAGGAGACTTCCGTATGGCTCGAGGTGACTGAGACTCAAGGTCCTGATGTCATTTGCAAGGTCAAGAACACCGCAACCCTCACTGGTACTCCCTCTTCGTTTTGGATTTCTTCCCTGTTTGGTACATTGCACTGGCATGTCCTCTTTGACAACAGTGTTCTATAATCTCACCATGGCAAAAACCAGAACTTCAACTGCACTGTTTCGTCAGGTTTCTGGCAAATGCCTACTTCACGTGTGTTAATGGTATGACCAGTGTTCTGTTCCATCTTTCTCAGGGTGAATTGTCATCATAGGCTATCTGCAGATGGATCTGTATGGAATGGAAACATCCTTCTTCAGTAGCAAAATTTATGTTTTTTGGATTCAAGGTCTTCTTGTCATTGAGTTTGCTGGCTGCATCTATCTGGTGGTTCAACATATGCTCTGTCATGCTTGAACTTGCTTTTGAGTTTTGAGGATGGGCATGGTGTGGCAATTCTGGCACAGGTTCTCTCTTCACAGCACATGCTTCTCAAGTACGAATCGAACTTCCGACACTGAGTGCATCTGACCTGAAGATCATGTCAACTTGGGGAGTGCGCAACCAAATCGATTTCTTGTCCCTCTCATACACTCGACATGCGGATGATGTGTGGTTAGCTCGTTCCCATTTGTCAAAACTTGGTGACCTTTGGCAGACACAAATCCTGGCCAAGATTGAAAACTGTGAAGGGTTGGCCCAGTTTGATGAGATCTTGAATGAGGCTGATGGGATCATTCTCTCACGTGGAAACCTTGGCATTGATCTTCCTCCAGAGAAGGTGTTCTTGTTCCAGAAAGTTGCACTCAATAAGTGCAATTTTGCAGGCAAACCAGCAGTTATAACTCGTGTTGTTGATTCGATGGTTGAAAGCCCCTGTCCTACTCGTGCGGAAGCAACTGATGTTGCAAATGCTGTTCTTGATGGAACAGATGGGGTCTTACTTGGGGCAGAGACTCTCAGAGGGTTGTATCCTATTGAAACCATCACAACTGTTCACAGGTCTGAATGTTGCCTTCTCACTTGTATCATGTCTTTGAAGAGTATCATGTTGGCATGCTCATTTTTCTTTTCCTAGAACAGCTGACAGAACTACTTGGGTCATAGTACTGCCTACACTACCAGACCAACACTTGAATGTCCTAAACAATTTGCAACTTGTCAACATCTTGAAAAGAAAGAGTCTTCAGATTTATCCAGAGCTCCAGAGGTGTGAGAGAGGAGGAAGTTGGAGATACTGTCCTATCTTAATGTGATTCCCTGCTGTAAATTGATGCTGCCATGGCCATCTATCCTATCAGTTGGGATCTGATGATTGGATCCATTTCTGATACCAGTGCAAGCATTTTAGGCACCATTACCATATGCAATGCTTCAATTTGGGAAATCAGAATGGAGCAAGGAAGTGGCATCAATTGTTGAAAGGCATCCCAATCTACTGTGATTTGCTACTCAATTGGTAGTATGGCAGGGATCTAGCAAATAGAAGAGGAGCAGATGTTTGTGTGGGCTTGTTTACACTGTCTCAACTGCCTTCTGTTGTTTTTATGCGTTCAGAATAGCTGCTGAGGCAGAGAAGGTGTTCAATCAGGCTGTCTACTTCAAACGAATGATCAAAAGCATTGGGGAACCCATGCAACACCTTGAATCAATTGCATCATCTGCTGTTAGAACTGCCACAAAAGTTAGTGCAGCAGTTATTGTGGTGTTTACATCATCAGGCCGAGCAGCCCGCTTGATTGCAAAGTATCGGCCAACTATGCCTGTGCTCTGCATTGTCATTCCAAGGCTCCACACTGACCATCTACGGTGGAGTTTCACAGGGGCTTTTCAGGCTAGGCAGTGTCTCGTGGTCCGAGGCCTCTTTCCCATGCTTGCTGACCCCCGTCACTCAGGGGGTAGTAGTAATGAGTCTATCTTGAAGGTAAATTATTCTCTTTGAATTGTTTGTGTTTTTTCTTGCTGAAGGTAAGATTAGAATGACCTTTGATTGACTGGAAGGTGTGATGAACCACTTGAAGTATTCATTGCAAGGTGTGCTTATTGAGTGCCTACTATAGAACAGTCATCTATGACTGACTCTCATATTTTGAGAACAAGGCAGTCTACAATGGAAATGTTGCTCATGCTACTTGCTGGAACTTTGTAGTATATCGGTTGATGAATGAGCACTTATTATTGACTCTTAGACACCTCTGGACTGGACTACCAACTGCTGGAGTGTCAAAGAAGAACCTACTATGGAACAATGGCATGATTTGGCATTGTCAGACCATTAGGACTATGCCATTGGATGAGAACCTATTAGTGGAACTGGAAATTCTTGAATCAGCTTAACTGAATGAATCTATGATGGATGTGGTAGGTATGACAGAATGCCTCAGTGGCTAGTTCCACGATTTTTGCACAAGCTGCATTACAACTGTGAGCAGTCAAATTGTCTGATTGGCTAGGTGTGCAACTCCTATTTTTGCGTTGAGGTGAAGACCAGGGGCTTCAGTTGAGACTTTAGACTTTATTGCTTGGATTGTAGCAGCTAAGCTGTCTGTCATTCTGGCTCATTGCAGGTTGCTCTGGATCATGGAAAAGCAGCTGGGATTGTTAAGTCACATGACCGAATTGTTGTATGCCAAAAAGTTGGTGACTCATCACTGGTCAAGATCATTGAGTTGGAATGAACCTGACTTTTACCAAGGTCTAATGCAAGGCGTATGTCTAACCAATCCCTCATAAACCTTGCTTTAATTTTCACACAAGTACTCTAATTCTTTGCAAAGATAATGACACATACTAAAAAACTCTTAATCTATGGGTCAGAGGTGGCTGTGTTTGGGAGCACTGGTTTTGTTTGATATCAGGAGCATTTTTGTTGTGAATTTGAGCTACATGTAACTCTTCCTGTAGACAATAACACTTGATTTACCACACATAGTAGCACTTTTTGTGATACACTGCAGTTAGAAAGCTTCATCAAGTTTTTTTGTGTCTTAGAAACAATCAGTGTCACAGGAAATCACAATGGAGCAAAGATACCACCAAGGTTCTTCAGAAGGACCAGACCCAATAGTCTGGTCTGAATTTGTAGTTCACTACTTAATGAGGCAGGTTAAGAAAAACAGCTTGGTTTTGTTCAGGGCATGTAGAGAGGACATGTATCACAGTGCATGGGAACATGTAAGGCATGTTCAGCACACAGTGTAAAATCTTAGGATAGTGTCTTTTGGCATGACTTTGTATTGATATGTTCCCTGACTGAAAGAGCCTGGGCTATGGGCAAAAGGTGGATGGTTGCAGGTGATATTTTGCTACTTGTGTTCCATATTGTACAGCTCTATATATTTGGTCCTCATTTGTTTTTTCCTTTTTGTATGTTTCTTTCTTCCTGTTTTGCGAATTTTTTGGTTTTCTGTTTTCTTCCTCTTGTTTTTCTCTATGATTTCTGCACCTATGGTGTTAGGTGCTAGCCAGTGTCATGGGATAGCCTTGCCATTGCATCCAGACTTGCAACAGAAACTCAGTATGCAGGCTAGTGGCTACACTCACCAACACACACTGTGAGGAGCTGATGAAGTCAGTGAGTCAGTTGTGATAGATAAGTTGCTATCATACAACTTGATGTTTTACTGTAGACAGTCCCTGAACAAGTCAGAGACTGTAAACTTCTGTTTTTACTGCCAGTTTTATAGTATTTTGTTTATTTCTACCCTTCCAGGTTTTTCTTATTCCATGTTCTTCAGTCCTTATCTGGAAGTCCTTTGCTTCCTGAAAAAGTTTTAGAGTTTTCACCTTGTTCTGGCTCTTGTAATTTTGAGTACGGAGATTTCTTGATTCTCACAGGAGTTATTTTTGCTGCAGGAGTCAACAGCAAGCTCCTATGTAGCAAGACTCTGTCTGCCTTGTAACAAAAGCATTTGTTACAGCAGGCTGGCCTGCATCTATCCCTGTATGCCTTGCTCTGTTTCTTTAAGTAATGTAACAAATGCATCTGTTTCTTGCTGGTTGCATTCAGCATCAATGTTGGAAAAACATACTGTCCCTTCTGCCTAGTATGTAACTGTTTGGTTGTGTGAATAGAAGTTGGTTTAAAAACTTGCTGTTTGGATGTGCAACCTGCAGTTTGATCAAGAGGCAGAGTTCCCACAAGGATTTCCATTATTTTGTCTTTGTCAAAGGGGATCTTCACAACAAGAAGCTGCAAATGTGATACTGTAGACTGAGGATTTGTGTTGAGGAAAGTTTGTCATGCTTTGACATGGAGAAATTGCCTTTAGGATAGACAGTAGTTGGCCTCTCTTTGTCAATATGAACAAATATTTGAAACCATTTGCAAACTCTCATCAGAATTCTCGGAAAGCAGGTATATCCTCTTGTGGAAATGAAACAGGCAAGTAAAATCCTCCTTAATAGAAGTTGCTCTTCACTCAAGTTTTACATCAACATGGTGGAAGTGTTTATTGATTCTTCCAGTCTGACGATGGTCTTTTTGCTGGTTGCCCTCATAAATTGAGATACCCTGTTCTTCCCTTGTTCAAATTACATGCAAAATCTTAGGGAAATCCCAGGGATACATTTTAGAACTGTGTAACTGAGAAATCCTGAAACCTTTAGACCTCTCCAACTATAATCTGAGGATTGAATTTTTTTTTTTCCTTCATCCTCAAGAGCTACAGTGAGACTTCTCTCTCATGTTCAAGATGAAACGGCTATCCTCAAGAAAAATGAAACAAAACTCAAAAAATTACAAAGACTTGGACATAAGAACCTTGTGCCAATATTTGTCAAAAGGAGTGAAAGAAAATAAAGTAATGCAAATTCCTGGAAACATAATTTGTAGTATACTCACTCTCATGCTATGCAAATTATGAGGCAAATCCTGCAAACATAATTTGAAGCATACCAATTTAGTAGTATTCTGTTTTGACAAGAGTTATGACAGACAACAAACCAGGTTGTTTGTTTTCTTTGCAAATCAACATTCAGTTTGGTGGTCTTTTTCTATCTCTACTCTGACATTCTGCTATGTTTCAAACCCTGCAAACACATGGCTCTCTTTGCTTTGCTATACATAAGCAATCAGTTGCCTCCTTTGGAGCTGGGTTTCTTTCCTTAGGACAGACCGGGTGACTAAGGGTTTAGGGTTTTTTATGGGTACATGATGAGATACAACCCATAAGACCCAGCAACAATTCAAATTTTCTGCTGTAGAATTATCTTCTACCTTGCCTTCCTGCTTGCCTGCCTTCCATTTGGTTCATTATATTGAACCTTCGACACTGACAACAAGACCCCTTATGCTGGACACTGGAATACCTACAGACTGCAACAACCCTCATTTGTATCTTTTGTTTACAACCCTGACTTTCACAGCAAACATTTCAAGGTTATTGGAAATCCTTACTGCAACCATAACTGATATTTGCATTTGGTTGCTGTTGAGGATACCCTTAGACTTTAGCTCACCTCCTCCCCCACACCCCCCCCACATCTCCCCTCCATGTATTTCCCACCATGTGGTCACACAGTCAACTTACAAGATATATCTATATGCCTCCATTTATTCATTGGAAAGTGGAACGTATCTTTTGTAAAAAATTTATCTCAATTTTTCAACAATCAAGTTGACTGACTTTCATCAAGAGGTTTGATTCTTACTCTTCATGGAAGCCTAGGGAATTTGGAAAAATCTGGCTTGCGCCCCTCTAAATAGGCTGTCTTCCCTTCAATAGCCTCATCTGAGCCATAGAAAAGTAGCGTTGCATTCCCAGCCAGCTCCTGCAAGTCCATGATTTGGATGGTCAAAGAAATGCCAGCATGAGCGTAAGCAAAGAAAGACCAGAAGAAATTATAATCTGAAAACAGTGGGTCATACAAGCTCCCAAGATGTCTGAACCGTAGTCCAAGGAAAATTTGAAAAAGCTGCTGGCATCCTTGTACATTTTAAGCCCTAGACATGTTGTGCTCACCTGAAGACCAGCATGCCCATCTTCAACAGCATTGAGGGCAGACTTCAGGAGGCGAATAGCCATGGGGCTGTTTTGAAGTATTTTACGGCACCACACCACTGTTTCCTCCTCCAGCTTCTCTAGCTGCATTTGATCAACCCATTGTGTGATTCTTGATGGCCTAAATCAATACTCAAAAATATTGGGACATGTGATGCTATTGGACCTAAAACCAAACATGATGCAGACAAGTGCACCAGACTTGGAACACACACCCAGATTACACATGTATCTAGAAAGATCCAGAAATGATGGATGCAACTGTGAAAAAAAAAAAAAAGATATCCACATGTCCAGCTTTGCTTGAGGGCTTGAAATTAGCAGCTTTACAGGCACAACAGTATTAATGAGACCCATGCTGATAGCTTCTTGCGCAGAGTAAAACCGTGCTAAAAACCACATCTCCCGTGCCCGTTTCTGGCCTATCTGTGAAGCAAAAAACAGTGAATCAGTTTTCCTATGTATTACATTGCCACATCCTGAAGGAAGGCTTCTCAAATAAGGTTCCGTCTTGACTCATGTCACAAAACGACATTGGAAACTGTCATAAACTGTCTGCAATTGAGAAGAATAGCCAATCCATTTGTAACTTGCCATCCCTTATTTTGAGGTTCATACATTCCTTCAATCCAATTCATGATACTGTTGGAATTAGTGAAAGACATACCAGTCGTGCCATCATGCTACAACCATAGCCAGCATCAAAGCTTCCAACCTGACATTGAAAGGACACCCGAGATGTGATACCCGGAGTAAGTAGATCAGACACCTTCATCCTTCAAAGAACACATGATGAGAATTGCCCTCTTCCTGGAGAAAAAAGATTCCAGCACTAAAATAGTAGGAGCCCTTCAAAACTCTCAACTTTGAATTGAAAATGAGACTTTTGACAGTAGTAAGAAGGCATGACAGTGTAATGGAACCATCATTTGTGCCTCCTTCACAAAAGAAAAGGTTTCTTCCAGGAAGCCCACTAGATAATTATTGACTACAAGCATATCACTTTTGAAAGTTCAAATTGAAGAAGCGTCTAAACACTTCAGATAGATGGACATTGGATAATACCTACTAGGTTGCAGCAGGCTCAGGCAATCCAGGAAGAGAGTGAGATGAGATCTACCTTTGGTCCAGTTTGACCAAAAACGGCATTGTCTGCAGCAATGGTGAGATCACACACCATGTGGAGTACATGACCTCCACCCACAGCATACCCTGCTACCTGCATTTTCAAAAAAAGGGGCAGTTCCACCACTGTTCTTCTCACAGAGAGCAAGATTTCAAAAATAGAAAGCCACAAGATGGAAAGGAAATATGACTTCAATTAACAACACTGGACTAGAGAGACATTTCATTCATTGTGGCTCAGAGGTTGCATTAGTGAGAAAACTGTGCTTTAAAAGCCCAAAACCCTGTCAGATCACATGGGTGAGAATAAATTGGGAAGCTTGTCAATACACCCAAGCTCTGCATTCGCACATGAACACATACGTACACCCCAAAACCGTAGTAGATCTTTAGCATTAGCAATGCTACTACAAAGTTGAAAGCCAGCATGTTGGGGGTGCAAGAAAGAGCAACAAATTATTCAAGAATACTAAGTACTCAAACAATTGAAACCTTTTCTGAGTAGACTAAAAAGTGGGGTTTTCAAGCTTTTAGTAGTACCATTGCGATGACTGGCTTTGGCAACCTGCGTATTTGTACCTGCAAATTCACAAGAAGAGATCTCATTTTAATAGTCTGTGAGAAACAAAAAGACTTGATTGTTGGGTTCTTAATAAGGAGATTAGTAATAATAAGGGAAGATGATGATGGAGCAGCAAGCAAGCAAAGGTACCCTCAACCAATTACCTGGACATCCAGAATATTCAGCCGACCAATGTTATCACTGCCAACATAACCATGCTTTCCTCGCACTGCTTGATCTCCCCCACTACAAAATGCTTCTGTTCCCTGCAAACAGTCCTAAGGATTTTCAACAAAAAAGTCTTTTTCTTTTTCCTTTTTCTCTTTTTTGTGTATGTGTGTCTTGTCCTAGAGACACCTGCAATCCAAAAAAAGAGAAAAAGAAAGAAGAGTGTTGAGCTGCAGCACTTCTATGACTGACTGCATTGTCCAAGACAAAAGAGAGATACGAGAGAGACAAAGATAGAGACAGAGACAGAGGGTCAGAAAGACACAGAGAGAGTGGCGAGGACTGCAGCAGAGAGCGAAGGATTGGAAATGATGAGCAAGACTTTGCGAGCACCTTGCCTGTGAAGATTACAACCCCGACTTCTGGATCATCCCGCGCGTAATCGAAAGCTCGCTTCAGTTCCATCACCGTCAGAGGCCTGAAAGCATTTCGTCTCTCCGGCCTGTTGATAGTTATCTGTTCTCTCTCTCTCTCTTCGACGACGACATCAGAGCAATGAATTCAACGCAGAGACAGACTGTGAATCCCGACTACCTCACGCAAAAAAAGAAACCATAGTCCCTCGCCGATATACACACACACAACTCTAGACAAGAGTTTTCGACAAGCGCACAGACACACACATTGTTACCTTGGCTATGGCTTCGTCCTGCGCTTTCTCGTACAAGATGTCCTCGAACGGGGGCCCGGACAGCATAGCAGGCTGCGTCCATACAGGCAGCCCTCTGGATACCGAGCCATGCAATCGCTCATACTTGTTGGATGATCTGCGGCGTTCTGAAGTCTCGGATCCGGAGGAGGAGCATGAACAGAGCTCTACATGAATCTGTTGCTGGTCGGAGACTGGCAGCAGTTGTTTTGAACAAGGACGTTGTTGTTGCTTCTGGCAGCTGCTGCTGCTGCTGCTGCTGATGGGCATAGCAATGTGGCGGACGATTGTGGCTACTCTTCTGTGCAACGCCGCAGCAGCAGCCGCCTGCTGTTGCTGCTGTTTTTGTTGTTGTTCCCTGCTATGCTCCATGTCCGGATTACTGCCACAACAACAAACGACGACAATCTTCTTCGATTCGTCCACTCTTCTCTTCCTCCCTGGGCCCCCGCTCTCCGGCACCGCAATCTCTCTCAATCCAATCAACCTTCGACGCGTTGCTCTGCGTCACCCGCCGACGGATACGGAAGACTTCCGAGTTTATCTGCGTCGCCGGCCGACGGACGCGAGACGTCCGAGTTGCTATAATGCGTCGCCGACGAATACCTGCGACACTTCTCCTGCGACGGATCAGCCTCTCTAGAGTGTCGTTCGTCGGCTGTCAATTTATCCAATCCCAACCTCATCCCAAAAGAATGATTGTGAGCACAGGATATTCATCATCATCATCATCTTCTTCTTCTCCTAGAGACCAAGATCAAGGCAAAAGAGGCGACAGCCAGGCTTAGTTTCTCTTGAAAGCTCGTTATTGTTGCTGCTGCATTGTAGGAGGAGGAGGTGTCCGACTAGAGATGTGATTTCTTGTTTGGAACCTGGCAAGCACATGACAGTATCACAGACATTCAGGTATTTTTCATTTTCCGGGAGCAGCAAATTTCAGACATTTCAGACAATAATGTGCATGTATGTCTTATATCCCAGATCTCTAGAGTTCAGCACACATGATAGCTCCTCTTTGCATGTGTAATCGTCTCCAAGATCTCTAGAGTTAAGCACACATGATAGCTCCTCTTGGTGGTGCATCAGGTTCTTGGAAGATTATTTTTTAGGAATTGGGGGAGTAGATGATGATTTTTCAGACTCCAGCCATCAACAGACCAAGTTCAGCCATCGCAGGTTGTTCTTTCTATCCTTTTAAGTACATGTCTCTGACTTGTGATGAGCAGTGCACAGATATGTTGTTTTCTTTGGAAGCCTCCTGTGACTATCCTTCTTATGTATTGACAATATTTATGTGTGTGTGTGTGGGCGCATGCAGTGATTCCATTGCGACAATTTTATAGTGAATCTGTCTGAACGAGTCAATGCCCCAACACCCATAAATTCAGCATGTACATGCTTGGCAACGACAGAACACTTGTAAGTGATGTCCAACACCCATGTTTGTGAAATGCTTTGTATTTTATGTCCAACACCCAGCATGTAAGTGAAATGCTTACAAAGCAGCTCCAAGAATTTGAAGATGGTTTTGAAATTCTTTGGAACCACTACAAAACTGTAGAGAGGTCTTGAAACCACTAGGGATTTCAACCCTAATTTCAGTTAGATAGAAAATATGCTCCATAGATCATCTTTAGACTGACTAAAATCGATGACCTATTTGTGCTTCTATTTTGTGGTTGCGTCATCTCCTTGCGGATGCCTGGTTAGCATTTGTTGGATACTTTTATCACTTTCCCAGCTGATAGAAGAGGGTCCAAAGACTAGTATAGGTGGTGGACAGATTGAGAGTGCAGCACTTTTGCAGTTATGCAGCCACCACCAAAAGAGAATCATGTGGTAGTGAGTGATACGGAGTCCTTTTTTGGCAATTTGTGTTTCAGATTATTATACATTCATAGCAATAATGGAAAAACTCTTTTGTTAGCATGCAAGCTCACTATTGTAGAGTGAGAGTCTTGGGGAGTTTGAACTCTTGAAGTGAGATTGCAACTTGTAGTGCCTACATTTTGACTCCCACACATTTCTCATTCAATTTGTGAGTTCGTGTCACTCGCTTCATAACTTGATCTTGTTCTTGACTCATTTCATCTTGTCTTACCCTAGATTTGATTGCAAGCCCAATGCACGAGTTGCAAACCTATGTCTATAGGAAGTAGTCTCCTCTCAAAAATCAACAACTCTCACAAGATACAATACAATGCCTCCAACCAACACATCATAGGATGTAGCATTTGAGATGAGTGTCAAGCTCAACTACCTATCCAATATTTTGCACAAGGTGTCAGATCAAACAATGGTGTTACCATGTTGGTTGGATTTGCCAACACATTACCTTGGGGGTTGGGGCTACTAGAAAGAAACTTGGATATAAATGATGTCCCACCTCCATTTGAGGACATGATGCAAGACGACTCATCCCATGTTACCTTGTCCACATGTAACCCATCACCAATGTGGGGAATTTTGAATCAATTGGAGAAGGTGACAAATTGGCATGTCTTATAAGCCTGGTAAAGTTTACCACCAACACCCATAGCAAAGATGACATTATTGCGGATGGATGGCCCACTAAGATATATTCTATTATAGGCCATGCTTATTTTATGGCAACCTCATGAAAAAATGGTATATATGTTTATTGAAATTATTTAGAGGCATAAACAATGGTTTGGTTATAGTGCTTCAAGAAAGTATACAAATTCACAAATACTCGGGAGTTATTATGAGTGTCATTATGTTTACAACACACTCAAAAACAACCTTTTATTTCCCTTTCGGAGAATGTTCTTCTATTAAGTGATTCACACCCACAAAGTCCATGTTTGGTTAGGCACACCAATTTTGGTGGACGTTGCATCAATGGATCTCATGTTCATTGATTATGGTGGTTATGGACCAATGTGACACCAGTCAATTTGTTGCAATAGGCATATGATTTGGTGTCACAATTCAAGGGTTTCATTATGGTTACAGTTTAGATTCAAAACGCATGTCACAAGTGGCGTGGCATCATGATTGGCCAAATGTTGCCATTTTCAATTGCAAAGTGAGCCAACACAAGCAACCTCACCCACAATCATAAGTTTTTTAGGCTCACGTTTTTTCATGACAATAATCTTCGCATGATTTGCTAGATCCAATATATTTTTGATGGGTGGAACCCAATGCTAATGAATGGGAATACATTATGGGGTTCAATACACACACTACCCAAGTTTTTGGCCTATCAAAAGTCATCGAATGTCAAGTCTTGGTTAAATCATGGACTTGAATTGTTCATTGTCTTGCTTTTAATTTCAATCAAATTAATTGGTTTCCATCCTTGGGATATTAGCCTAGGATTGGTCAAACAACATTGATTATTCAATTTCCACCCTCACACCTTGTATTCTTTATTTTGATCACCTCCTACATTTCATCTTGGGATAAACACATTTTTGTTGGGGGACAATACCATATTTAAGTTACAGCTAATGATCTTAAATATTCATGGTCACCTTTAAGATTCTACATGAAGGAAAATTGTGATGGATGCCATGAGGGTTCAATATTTGTAACAAGGGGAATAGTAATCAAATGGATTTTTGGCATCCAAGATTTTGGATTTGTTTGAAGAATTTGAAGGGATTTCAAATCCACATGGGATGGTGTTTCATGTGCATGGGGATGTTCCCATATCCACATTGTAACAATTATAGGTTATAACTTCAACCTTGGGCATTAGGGATGAACTATCATCTAAACAAGGCACCCATAACTACAAACACATGGGAACTAGAAATTGTTCTCGCAATGATACGAGGTGAGGCACACAAAATGTGACAATTATTATAAAATTATCTTCATTATTTTGTTTTTAACCTCAAGGAGTTGGGCAAATTCAAGGGGCAAGAAGTATGCATCATCTTGGATGATACCCCTATTTTCCAATGACCATATAGGTTGAGTGACATGGAACGATGGTGCAAGCTTAAACATAGGAACTTTTCAAGGCAAGGTTAGTGGAACTTTCCAAAGGGGAATATGTAGTAGACACAATTATGCCTATTTTTAAAAAAATTGATAATTGGATCTATCATTGGATGTGTGGAGATTATAGACTTGAACATGATTTGACAAATATGCCATGCCATTGCCTAAGGAGACTTTTTATCATATTAATTAGGCCAAGGTGTTTAACATTTTAGATTTATGATTTGGATATCACCAATTGTTTATCCATGAAGGTGACAAAGTGAAGATTGTATTTTGGGGCATTGACCAAAATGGAAGGATTGTTTGAATACATGGAATTTTTAGTTTTTAGGTTGAAAAATATATTTGTAAAATTTCAAAAGGTGATGGATCATGTTTTTACATGTTTAGATTTTTCCAAGTGCTACATTGATGACATCATTGTGTTTAGTTCCACCATGGAGGAACATGGTCATCACTTGTAAGACATGTTTAAATTCTTGGAGGTGCATGCATGGGTTGAAATGGCACCCATGAAAGCGTAAGTTCTTCTAATCGCAAGTGGAATATTTGGCCCACATGATTTACCCAAGAGGTTTAGGAGTTTAAAATGCCAAGGTGGATGTGATTTCCAAGGTTTTAAATCAATTAAGGTTAATCAATTGAAGGCATTTTTGAAATTAACAAACTATTACTAGCTAATGGGTCTCCTCAAGATGGGTGCATTAAACGTAGGAGTTGAAAGTTAGGCTTAGTTTTGCACCCGTCTTGAGGAGACCCATTAGAGGTCATCCTTTCCAATTACATACAAATTGGAGTGCTATGGAACAAGTAGAGGTTTAGAATAGTTCATATAAAAGGGAATGTTTGGCAAATGTTTGGGTCATGACCACATTTCAATGTTATTTGTTTGGAGCCCATTTACCTTCAATCACCAACCATTAAAGTGGTTCATGGAGTTTATTTGGTTCATTGGGAAGCTAGCAAAATGGGCTTTCGTTCTTTAGGAATATGATTTTGAAGTTAAACATTGGGTTGGAACAATCAACAAGGATGTAGATGGGTTGCATATTGTCGCAACCCTAGCTTTGGGCTCGCGACCAAGGCAAAAGTGGTTGCAAGGTTGCGAGCCAAGAGGAAGGAAGTCCGGGAGTCACATCACAAATTCCCGGGAGTGTTAGAAAGTGTGAGGGAGTATGAGGGAATGAACCCTCACACTCCCAAGGCAACTCCCACTTTGGGAGATGGAGTCCCAGTGGACTCTCAAAACTTCAGAGAGCAATTACAGGGGTCAAACCTCAATGGATTGTGACGTTCTTTATATCATTGAAAAGCTCTTGGAGCGTAAATGTCTAAAATGGGCTCGCATTGCTCATTTGGACATCTGAAACACAAGTTATGGCCAAAAGAAGGGTCGGGAGTCGAACTGCCAGTTTGACTCCCGACCACAAAAAGTTGGGAATCGACCCGATTTACTTAACTTCAGGGGGCGTGCCACATATCGTTGGAAAGCTTTCGACGAGAGATACAACTTTGCTTTAGATTGCATTGCAATCCGAGGTCTGCTCGCAAAGTTATGGGGCTCCAAAGTCGCGGGAGTCCCATTTGGCATGGTTTCGGGATTCCCATTCGGGAGTCCCAGGAAAAAGAGCCATTTGGATGTAGCCTCCGTGGAGAGCTGCAGAGTATACTATAAGGGGGAAGGTGGTGGCTTCCCCCAAGTCCGGGCCATGGTGAGTCTTGTGTGTTCGTGTTGCCCATGGCTCATCCTAGCACCAAGGGTGCTTCAACTATGCATTAACCACTTTGTGTGGGTTATGTGCAGGCTCGTGTGAGTGAGTGAAGCTTGTCAACTCTTCATAGTCCCATCCCGGAGCTCCAACATGCCCCTCTACCCCTCAAAATGTTGTGAGCTAGGGAGCGTGCTTCGACTCCTCTTTCTTCCGTTGTTTTCTACTTGGGCTCACATTTGAGTCCTTTAAGGAGTTAGGAGTGCGTCACATATGAACCCAAGTTCTAAGGAATTAAATACCACTCAAACATGTTGGCATGGGGAAACCAATTTGGAAGCAATACTTGAATAAAATGTTGTTTCAATTTTTTGCATTTTGGGAAATGGTCACTGAGGAACATCATGTCAAATTCAAATAAATTATCCATGTAGTATAGGAATTCAAAGGTACAATATGATGACATTGTAGTATCCTATTGATGTAGAAATTTATTGATGTGATTTGACATGGTGGTGGACAAAAAAACAAAAGTTTCCAATAGTGGTTGCACTTGTAAAACAAATTTTGGGAATCCCAATTATCTAAATTGAAATTGAAAGAATATTTTCCATTGTTGGAATCCTCACATCACTCAAAAGATGTCAGTTTCAAACTAACAATATGGACAAACTAATGTTTGTCCACAAAAATTGGCCATCTAATCCTTGTGTTGGTTATTTAAAACCATATGATTTGGTAACTATTTGTGAAGTAAAATTTGACTTGATAAACGAATTGGATGCCGAATTCGTGGATGAAATGGAGCATGAAGAATATGCATATGGGGATTTGTAGCTGCTATAATTCCTTCCCGTGATGAATGTGAACATTAGACATCATCTTCCAATAGATGGTATTTATGCATAATGTTCACCCATAATTCCTAACTAAGTCTTAGTCAACTTTCAATTAAGTTTTAGTTGAATTTCAGTTAAATCTTAGTTAGGTTCTTGTTAACTTTAAATTAAATCCTAGTTAACTTTAAATTAAGTCATAATTAATTCTCAATTAAGTCCTACTTAACTCTTAATTAGATCCTTGTTAAATTTTAATTAACTCCCAGTTAAGTTTTAGTCAAATCCTAGTTAATTATAGTTAAGTCGTAGTTAACTCGAATTAACTTTTAGTTGATTCCTAGTTAAGTCCAAGTTAACTTTTAATTAAGTTTCAATTAACTCATAGTCGACCTTTAGTTAGGAAAGTTCTTAAGAAGTTTCCTTGATGCACGCATAAAAGCCTTTTTGGAAGTTTTTTTGAATTAAATCCCCAAAAGGATATAAATAGGAGTAAGACCTTTCATTTCCTTTAATTTGTTCAACACTAGTCTTAAGCATAATTTTGCACCATAACTTTGTCATGTTCTTTTCATGTTCATGTTTATATATGTTAATATAATAAAGATCCATTTCCATGTTTGTTTTGCACATCTTGTGTTCTTATTTTTAATTCTTGTGTTTTTGTTTTGGAATCATGTAATCTTATCTTGTTCCTTATTTGAAAATTAGATTTAAACCTTTCCTTTAACCTTTGTTTTTGAAGGTTTTTGTGTCTTTGACACTTCCTTACATTTGAAGACTAGCTAAATATGAAAATGATGAATTGATTACATGTGTTAGGGTTTTGCATATAAAACTTTTTCATGTTTTTAGATTTTGAGGTTTTCAATTTTCATTGTGTTTCAATGTGAAACATGGATAATTTGAAGATTCCGGATTCATGGTCTTTGAAGTTCAGTTTGTGTTGGTTTGCAGAGTTTATAATTTCTGAATTCTAAATTGTTTTGAAGGGTTGTTTGTGTCTTTGAAGATGTGCTATATGTTGTTTAGTTGTTTTTATGTTTGTGTCTTTGTGTGTTTCAAGGTTATTTTGTGTCTACCTTTTTAGAGTATGTATGTTTGTGACATTTTGGGTTTGCATTTTGCTTAAATTAGTGTTTTAAAGTCTGTATGCAATGTTTATGAAGGTTTGTTGTCTATTTTTCTTTCAGGCCCTGCTAGTTGTTGTCTTTATAGGTTTGCTATTTACTATCTGTTTATTTTGAAAGTCAACTATTTGTTGATTACTTGTCTATTTATCTTTGAAGATATATGTATAGTATATGTCTATTGTTTGTTTGTCTATTTATATTTGTTTTTGAAGGTTTGTTGTCTATCTATTTATTTGTTTATGTCATTTAGGATTATAGGTTGTGTCTGTCTTTGAAAGTTAATATGCGTTTTTGTTTTTGAGGGATTGAGTGAAGGTGTTAGTTTTTGAGGTCCATTGGATCAAGCTTGTGATCTTTGGAGCATGTTAGATGAAAAAACATGGAATAGTTTGATTAAAAAAACAATATCTAACAAAACAAACAATCATTTTGATTCATGCATGTTGGTTGGACATCAAGATGAGTTCTTATAATTAGATTTAGAATTTAGAAATATAAAAAAGACAATGTTATGCCTTTCCAAAACTCTTTGTTAATAAATTTCTTTCTTTGAACTTTGGATTGTAGTTTCATAATCTATGAACCTTTTTAAACCCTAAACATCAATAGGTCTTGTGAAAGTAAAAAAAATTGAATATTTCATCCCTAAGAACTAGGTAAATAATCAAGAGTGATTGTAAGAATTTTTGTCAAAGAACCAGAATAATTTAAAGAACTCCATAGGATATTGGGCAGGGTTTTTGATAAAGACCCAAGATTGTATACCTGCCTTCAAATGCATTGAACCAATGGACCCGCCTCACACCCGTTGCTCACTTACATTTAAAAAACCCAAACCCGACCTGTTATTTGAAATTTCTAATTTCCATAGACCCATTGTGGATTTTTTTTTTTAAAATCTGAAACCCAGACCCAACTATTATCAAAAAAATTACATACCCACCCCACACTGGTGTGAACTTAAAAAACATGAGCACCCACAAGCCTAATCCCATCTTGACAAAGGACCATACTTGAGAGAATCATGTCAAATAATGGTGAAGTGGGGAGAAGCAGCAGAGGAAATTTGCAGCTCAGCGAGCAAGTCCTGCAAATAATAATAATACATGAGGTAACTAAGAAGCTTAATAAGAAGCCTTATGGTGATGAGGAGCTCAAAACTAACCCATAATTTTTCACCCATATTTCAAAGCCACAAAAGAGGACAGTGTAAGCAGGGTTTAGGGTTTAGGTAGGTTCTAGTTGAGAGTCCTCTCAATAGTTGACCAATTCTGGTGATGAATTCACAGGTTTGTTAACCAGGCAGGAGGGATGATTCTAGGGTAGTTGCAGTGGAGAGGGAAGAAGAAGCTTCAGGAGAAGGATTACCTAGGGTGAGTGAAAGGAGAGTCACTACTCACTACTAGTCAGTTAAGCCTTCTGAAAGAATATTCTAGGACAGCTTTGAGGAGTTGAAAAAGGTCATGTTTTTAAAAATAAAATTGAAATAATTTTCTAATTTTTAAAAATTAATTAAAAGCATTGTTATTAGGTCATGTGTTCATAAGAATGAATTTAAGAATGGGTGTATTTTTTTAATTTTTAAAAAATGGTTATTCGACCCACTGGAGTTGGATACTTGAAGTTTTGGGAGCAAACGTCTTGGAAAGTCAAGTCCTTGCTTTGCTTTGCTTTGCTTTGCTTGCTTGCTCCTTCGTTGCGGTTGCTGAGCAATTCTGCATTACCACCGTCGATGCTTCTCGACGAAGCTGTTTTGACGGAGCTTGCTTCGCTTGACCGCCTTGACTGACGGTGATCATTTACGGCGACAGACAGGCAGTTAGTTAGAGTTTTTTTTTTTTGGGGGCAATTTTGTGATATAGCTCAAGTGGCGATCATCCATAAGATGATTTAACCAGATTTTGGCAATACAAACTAGATACGAAAATAGACCCAATTTTTTTTTAAAACCCACACACACACACACACAAAAAAACACAATCCTTCTATATTCTTGGCTACCTAATCGAACTTATAATAAAAAAATCTGGCGATTTAGAATTTATTTTTTTTCTAAATCTGGCGAGTTTGGGAAAATCCTTTGTATAGGTCAAAATCATATTTTTCAGGTGGGGATTTGGTGAAGTTTCGCCAAAAAAAGGAAAAAACACACACACACACACACAAACACTTCGGTATTGTGAGGGTCAGGGATTGTTTGTTGTTGTTGTTTGCGCTTGTGCTTGTTCTTGTGCTTGTGTATATAGAAAACTCTAGAGCTCGGTTTTGCATTGTGCTTGTTTTGGTTGTTCTTTGGCAGTTGTTTACACTTCTTTGGCATTTGGACACACACACACACGACAGAGTCACACACGTCTACTGCATACACACACGGACGCACGGTGACACGCACAGTGCAAGAGATTATTGAGTTTTATTCCTTTTGTCTGATCCGTTTGCAAGTGCAACTGGTGGTATACGAGAAGATATTATTATGGGCATGAAGAAGCGGATCGTGGTGGTCGGAGGTGGTGTAGCAGGCTCCACCATAGCCAAGAACTTCGATTTGGAAGCTGATGTTACGCTCATTGATCCGTAAATCTCTTTTCTTGCCTTCTCTTTTACCCCCCGCCGCTCCTCTCCAACATTCAAACTTGTTTTTCCCTCCTCTTTTGTTTGTTTGCGAACTCCATCTTCACAACTCCTTTTCTTTTGTGTGTGTGTGTGTGTGTGTGTGTGTGTGTGTGAGAGAGAGAGAGAGAGAGAGAGAGAGAGAGAGAGAGAGTGTGTGTGTGTGTGTGTACAATGAGTGCTGTTGACAACAGATCGGTAGATAGATCACAATGTGGATTTGGTGATTGTGTTATACACCAAGGATCTCACACTGTTGCGGAAGCAGATCAGGAGTGTCAATCTTTTCTTTCTAGTGCAATTTTATGGCTGCTTGCACCGAAGAAATCGTTCATGCTCTTTGAGAGATTCCGGAAGATCAAACCAATACTGCGTTGCAATAGTCAGAAACCACCGCAAAAGTTTTGTCTGGCATCCTGACGTGGATTCTTGTGTGTTTCTGTGATGATTTTTATTTATTTATTTATTTTTCCGGTCACGCTTTGTCGATGCAGAAAGGACTATTTCGAAGTACCTTACGCGGCCTTGAGGTGCACAGTGGAGCCGACATTTGCGGAGCGATCATGCATCAAGCATTCTGAGTACTTGAAGAAGGCGAAATTGGTGCAGAGTTCGGCTCAATCTGTGTCGGATTCTGCGGTGGTGACTGTCTCTGGTGACAAAATCCCATACGATTTCTTGGTCGTCTGCACAGGCTCCACATACACGGGCCCTGCAACCAAGGCAGAGCGCATCAAAGAATACCAAGCTGGTAGGTAACAATTACGTTCTCATGTGGAGTCAAGGCTTAGGGTAACCGCCTCGGTACCCGCTTGATTCCTTCATCTTGATTCATTTGTCTCTTGGTGAAGTCTTTTACAAATACAGGACTAACAAAAACCCTGATGAGCTTGCTTGCTGCAGACAACAAGAAGCTGGAAGCTGCAGATTCTGTCCTCATTATTGGTGGCGGTCCTGTTGGTGTTGAGCTTGCTGGAGAAATTGTTGTTGACTTCCCCACCATAAAGGTCAGCCAAGTAAAAGTCAGTCAGTCAGTTATCAGAGTAGAGATCAATACGGAAGTTTCTGCTCATCTTTTCAAAGAGATCAACAACTGGTAATTTGGTTAAAATCTTTTGTCGAGCCTAAGAAGAAGCAGCCTGAGCCTGAAACTGTTGGTAAATTTTATACCTGACACTGGGCTTACATTCTTGTCTTTTCTTGTGAGTTGTTGAAGATCACACTCGTACACTCAGGTGATCGCTTGATTGACTTCCTTGGGCCTAAAGCCTCTAAGAAAGCTCTAAAGTGGCTTAAGTCCAAGTATGTGGAGGTCATCCTCAATGACAGGTAAATGACTTATGAGATCCTTAATTGTTGATTGCCGAGGGTGAGAAAAAAAACTTTGGAATTTGCAAAGCTGAGATCTCCCGATGACAGTGATTGTGAAAATCTGAGTGTAAATCTATGGTGTCAAACATAGTTGTGCAGCAAAGGAGATCCTGGGAATCCACATAGAGAATTTGTTGCACCTGTTTTGAAGCAGAAATGCATTGCTAGGTCTTTTATCATCAATGTTCTGGTGACTGATCCCTTTGAAGTAATCTGGTTTGTTTCCCGATTGTCACATAGCCCCCTTTTATGGTGGCCACAGTAGCATACAGGTTTGGAAAGAAATTTACTTTGGGAATGAATGAACATTTCTGATGATCTGATTGTGGGTGCGATGTGTGCAGGATAGAGCTTGATGGGCTGGCAGGACCCATTTATAGCACAAACAAAGGACGAACTATCAAAGCTGATGCCCACTTTGTGTGCATTGGAAAGCGTGTTGGATCTTCATGGTTGCGAGATTCAGAACTTTCCAGCCTTCTGGATGATCAGGGCCATTTGAAGGTGGATGCAAACTTGCGAGTGGAAGGGAAAACGAATATTTTTGCCTGTGGAGATATCGTAAATACAGTGGTATGATTTTTGCACTCAACTTGTAGCTTTCTGTGGATAGCACTGACCAACTCCCTATGAAAAGATGTATAAGGGCTTTCTTAGACAGTTGCATCAGGGTGGACTGATTTTCTTTTGCTGTCTGGGCTTGCTGTAGGTGATCAGGTCTTTCTGTAGAATATCTGACCACAAAATTTGTGATTTGCACTAATAAATCTGGTGCAAAATGTAGGAAATCAAACAAGGATTTTTGGCTGGCAAGCAAGCTGGGGTGGTCACAGAGAACATCAAGAAACTGTCCAAGGATCCAAAGGTGTCAAAACTTGCAGTCTACACACCACTGAAAGCACCGTTTGGTCTTGTGTCATTGGGAAGAGCATCAGGTGTTGCACAGCTTCCATTTGCAACAATCATTGGTTGTCTGCCAGGCATGTTGAAGAGCAAAGACTTATTTGTTGGGAAAGTGCGCAAAGGACTTGGTTTGGCAGCCTAGTTACCACATGAATTGTGAGTGACACATCCTAAACCCACTGAATTTTGAGTGACACATATGTAGCCTCGTAAATTACTGTTAGCAATTTGGTCAAAGCACATTGGCAAGGGTTTGTTCTTTTTGTACTAGAGGATTTTATTGAACTAAGTCTGTCCATAAGGTCATCCACAGACCAGGTGCTAAAGGCTTTGGAAAATGGGCAGAGTTGCCTTTCACCATCTTCCTCTTGCTCCTCTTGGATCCAGAGGGTAATTCTTATTCTCAACATTTGGGACATTGAAATACTCTAAATGCTATATGATGAAAGTGAGATTAGCAGTTGAAGTTTCACAATCAGCAGTTATTCTTAATTTCCTGGTTCTTTGAGGCTCTGCATGATTCATATACATTGAAACTGGGAGGCTGTGTTGGATTGAAAATGAGGGTTGTTGTATTCTGAAAAACATGAAAAACTATAAAAACATAAATGCAATCATTTGCAGTTGCACAATGTAAAGGTGTGAGGAAATGTAACTATGGGAGACCATGTCCTACAAACTACCGAATGGCGAGAGCTAGTGTTTAACACATAACCTGCCATTTTTCTCTTGCCCTTTTTCAATGCAAGCATGTCAAAACAATTAAAAAACGCATGCTATTTTCTACGAACTCCACAATAGCAAGAGACTACACCACTTCACATATTAGGGCTCTCGTGTGGTCCTAAATGTTTTTGCATGGGTGTAGTTTTGATTTCATCATGATCATTCTCACAAGTTGATTTGATAATCCATCAATTACTATCCAAAATTCATAAGAAAAAAGAGAGAAGATGAGCAAAACAAAATGAAGAAAGAGAAACAAATGAACGATTTGTTTTAAAAGAGAAGAAACACAAAAGAAGAAGATGCAAAGAATTGAAAAAATAAGAAAGAATGAGAAAGAAAAAAATAAAATAAAAAGAAGAAGAATAAAGGAGAAGAAATAACACAAGAAGTACATAAGAAAACAAAAAATCAGAAGAATTGAAAAAAAATCAATATGAGAAATCATAAGAAGGTTTGAAAATTGGAATTTTTATTTTTAAAAACTTCTTCTTCTTCTTCTTCTGCATAAGGAAAACAAAAAACAAAAACAATAGTAGATTTAGTGCAAGAAAGAAGATCTTCCTGAGCTTCTTTGGAACACATCTTTTTGCAAGTTCTAGTTCCACAACTCCCCATGTGCTTCAACTTTAGCTCACAGGTGACATGAGCTTTGATGGAGGAGACAAGGCACACTGAGAAGAAAGGAAAGGGAAGGAGGAGGGGAGATAAAAGGGAGGAGGGTAGGAGGTATAAAGGAGGGAAAAGGTGTAAAAGAGTTTTAATTTGATTCTAATGTGAAAGTGTCAGAAATTGTGAGAAACAATCAAATAGATCTATAAAATATTTGCAACAAAGTTCAAGGTTTTTTTAAAAAATACAAAGATTGCCCAAAATGTGGCAATTATTTTGGCAAAACTAATTTTTAATAATTTCTTTTTGTAACTATTTTGTATAGCTATTTCTTTAACTAATCTAAAACACTAATCTAAATTGTCCTTTTAACAACAGGTCAACATGTAAGCAAGATAATTCAACCCTTAAGGGATTGGGTTTGAAAAGCAAGTTTTGATCGTTTGATGCACAAGTGGGTGTTTGGTCATGTGGGCCCAAAAAATGCCAATGATTTGATTGCTCTAATTGAGCAAAACAATAGAGGTTGAAAACCGGCTTTTGCCATTCTTTGTTGCATTTATTCAAAATTTTCATGCCATTCAACCCCAACAACACCTTTACAAGCATTATGTTGTAGATCTCCCTTCTAAAAGACATCTCATTTGTTCATTGCTTTGAGGTTGCAAGTTGCAAGCTTTGAAAGAATCAAACATAGTGGAATAATAATGTAAGGTTTTACTGAACCTATCCAAGAACCTAGACACATTGTGGTTTGCTTCATCTTCCACAATGGTCACATTTTTTGGCTTGAGATCGAAGATGGATTGTTGTTAATGGTTAAAAAAAGATTTTGAGGATTTTTTTGTACAAAATCTTTGTTATCATTTTGGCCTACAAGATTTTGATATTGAAAAATCATTATCAAATTTATTCTTGAATTTGTACTACCGAAAGTTTCATTACAAGTTGATTATTGAAAACAATGTTTATTTTTTAGTACCAAAAATTCAGTGATAAGCTGCAAATTACAAGTTACGTCTTCTAAACTATAAATATATTTTATTTTTGCTAGTTTAAGAAAGATTTTAGGGAATCTAATATTTTCGGTGGGATCATCGTTTTGGACTTAGATTTGCACCAATAGTTTTAATGTATTTAGAGAGTTTGGGTTTGGGAAAGGTTTGACATAACTTGTTCACTTGAATTGATTATTATGCAAGTTTTTAAGTCTTTTATGAAATCATTGTTTCCACTATTACAAAATTTTGTTTTGTATTTTTGTTTCAAAGTTATATTTGTTTCATAATCTTGAAAAAGTTTGTGTTCAACTTTTGCATTTATTCACTAAATTAAGTTTATACAAGACTTTGATAGTCTATTTGTATTATTGTTTGCTTGTCTTTGTCTATTATTCTAATGATCATTTTGTCATGATAGTCTATTTGTATTATTGTTTGCTTGTCTTTGTTTATTATTCTAATGATCATTTTGTCATGTTACTAACATTGCAAAAGTGTATTTCACTTTTTGTGTTTATTTTCTTTGTTTCCAAACTCAAAATATTATAAGGTGGCCTTAACATTTGGCAACCACAACATGGATGCAAAACCATGATTTCTAGTTTAATCATTCTTATTTTGAAAATTATGATTGGAACTATGTGTCTCCATTAGAAAAGTAATTTTTTTTTTACAAAGTGATTTTTCTTTGTTCTTTTGTTTGTCATTAATATTCATACTAAAATATCTCAAAAGGAAAAAATAAAATGCTTTTATTTGTTGTAACAATATGCCAACAATGATAATTAGGAGCATGAAAAGGAAACTAGAGGAAGTTTTGTAAGAACGTGCACAAGGTGAACCTTTAGGGAGCCAATAAGGAATGCAACTACTAAAAATGGAATTGGAGCATGTGGTTATGTACTACACGAGCGGGTTTAGGACCGAAACTATGTATAATTACTACATAGTTATGAAGTCTATGTTTTTGGGTTGTAAAACTATCATCCCACCTTACTTTTGATTATGCAAACCTCACCAT
>Ga0116227_10002372_pt1 | contig 42967 bp, 39 predicted proteins | sample S1TSphgellanicum_FD_89693 | JGI IMG/M metagenome (GOLD analysis project Ga0116227, IMG submission 89693) | Host-associated microbial communities from peat moss isolated from Minnesota, USA - S1T2_Fb - Sphagnum magellanicum MG | ecosystem: Host-associated > Plants > Peat moss > Unclassified... | reverse complement strand
TAATTTAGCATTCGGGACACCCTTGGGTGTTGGGACTTGCCACGGGCACTTGGACACACAAGACTCACCACGGCCCGGACTCGGGAGTAAGCCACCACCTTACTCCCCTATAGTATTCTCTGCATCTCGCCGCCGAGGCTACATCCAAATGGCACATTTTGTTGGGACTCCCGAAATGGAGTCCCGAAACTATCCTGACTATACTTCCGAAACTTTGAACGGCCATAACTATCGACTGTGGCGTCCAATCGCAACGAGGTTTAAACCAAAGTTGTAGCCCTCGTTGAGATCTTTCCAACGCCATGTTGCACTCTCAATTCGGACGTCAGGAAGAGGTCTCCCGACTTTTAGTGGTCGGGAGTCAAACTGCCAGTTTGACTTCTGGCCCTTCTTTTGCCCATAACTTGGGCTGCAGATGTCCGAATGGCTAATGCGAGGCCATTTTCGATATCTACGTTTCAAGACCTTTCCAATGGCACCAAGAACATCTCAATGCGAGGTGTTTTGGGCCTTGCTGTTGAACTGTAAACATTCAGGAGTCTCAGAGGACTCCAAATCTTCAACTTTTCCAAGTGTTGGGCTTCACCCCCACACTTGGCCAAAATGGGGTTGCGACATTATATTAAATATTATAAGTAATAATAAAAATAATTATAATATTAATTATTAATATTAAATTATCATTGCAGTTATAATTAGTTATAGGATAGGGTAATTAATTACATTATTATTATCATCATTATTATTATAGTTAATGGTTAATAATACTTTAAACTAGACTAAGTTAGTGAATTAATTAATTAGTGTAGCCTATTAACAATAGGTGTATTTGCTTATATATATTAGGGATACTAACTTAGATTAAATCTATGCATATATAATGATATAATATTATACTAAGTTAAAATATATACATCAAATATTTTGTTATACTAACTTAAGTTAGGTATACTAACTTAGGCCATTAGTTTTATGACATGTGTCCATTTTTACACCATTAATTGCATGTTAATTGCATATAAATCATATAGGTAAAAAATTATACAATTTCAATTTGTAATTGCAAGCATGACCAATTTAATTGTGAATGACAATTAATTCCAAACAAGTTGCAAAATGATTAGTTGTTTACAACAATATTTCTTTTAGATTAGACAAATCAAATATATGACATGAAAATTTCAATTAAATGTAAAAAAAATTGAATTGAAATTAATTGAATATTAGACCAAAATGAATTAAAAAATCATATCAATTATATATTTATTACAATAAAGGTATTATATTTTAATTTTTTTGTTAAACATCATGTCAATCCCATAGCCTTTTTCAATTATGATGAAGCAAATAAAAGAAGGAGCAAATAGAAACACTTGGAATATATTTAGGGTTAATTAGGCTCAAATTGATGATTTCCATCACATGAAGACCAAAATCACATTAGGATGACCATAATTTGGACATGTATTGAATATATGATTTGAAAAAATCAATCATTTATTTCATTACACCCCTTTGGAACCCCTAAATTACAACTTGTCAAGGGCCTTTTTAATCACACCCAGCGTTCCCCCCACAAAAGGTGTTGGTTCCCATATCTTATTAAAACTATGGAAAACATCTATAAAATATAATTCCTAGATGAATTTTCTATATTTTGGAATGCATGTCATCATCATGTATTTTTAACTTCACAAATAGGCTTGACATTTGAATTATGGTAACTAACTTATGAATATAATCGTTTAAGAAAGCTTTTTTTCATGATAATAATTACCTTGAATAAAATTTTACTAGTTTTTTTCAACAAGTTTGTTTTTCAAGTTGGTAAAAAAAAGTTTTTGGGTATTTTAATTGCCAAATGTTGGATTCTTTAAATAAAATTTTTAAATGCCAAATATATATGAAGTTCAAAATAAATAATTAGAACTATAGAAGGACCATTTCTAATTTTTTTTTTTCCATATTTTGTTTATAACCAAGTTCGCCTAAATCGTCTTATGGTTGATTACCACTTCAATTACATCAAATTAAAAAAAACAAAACAAAACAAAACAAACATTGGATCTAACCATATACCTTTTGGAACAATGGTATTATAATTTTAAAAATCATCCCCATGTTGGTTTTGATTACATTTGAAAATTTGTTGTCAACTTATTAAGGACATAAATGACAAGGTTTTTAATGTGAAATGAAGGGTCCAAGTGATTACCATGGGGAATCTTTAACCAAATCTGAATCACCATGGAAAAATACTTAAGGTATTTCCTACTATCTAAATACAAGAATAAATATTTAAATTTATTGATTACATTGAACACAAAACCATTTTTCAACCAATATTTCATCCAATGGTGGTGTAAAACATCCCATATGCAAACCATAAAACACCATTGACAATTTACCATAATAACAACCCTTGTTGATTGTTCACACAACATACAATGTAATTTGATAGAGATAACCACCAAAGATGGCGAACTTGGCCATTAACATGTGAAAAATGACATGGCACACAATCATGCACATGGTCCTTCTAAAGTTGACCAACTCATCCTTCTAACAATAACAATTGAGAAGGTAAAACCTCTCATACCTTCAAAATGATATGTCATCACATCCAAAGTAGTCGATGTTATTTGATACACATACACATAATTTCCTAGCTTGAATTTGCAAACTCAAAGATGATAACCACCTCCACACACATTGGTTTATTAAGGGGTATTGTATTGTTAAGTAATTACCAAATTTTTCATAACCATCAACAATATATGTTGGAAAAAAGTTGTTTGTTATTCATGTGCTTGAAGCCACATAATCAAATCATCCAAGTTTACTATTGCCATAACATTTTGTTGAATCAAAATTAATATAAGTCAAGATTACAACCAAAGATATTCAATTTATAAATTTAATTTATAATTGACAACCACTTAATGATTTTTCAATTTCGTATTTGTTTTATACAAATAAACTTGTGCAAAAACACAATGAAAATTTATTCACTAACACATCAAAATCCCACATTTATTTCCAAGGCAATGAACATTAATCAACCCATCATGCTCTTCATCTTACAAATTTTTAAATGATCCAAACAAAATTGTAGGTTTGCATTCTACAATTAATATTTTTTTAAAAACGTGATATTGGAATTATGTATTGGTAATTATGTAGCATTTGATGGTTTTGTGAATTGAGTTAATGGCATATTTGAAACATTTACGACATATAATGACAAAACCATAATATGAATAATGTTTCAAAACCTCATAATTGAAAGAATAACAAAAGATAATTGTAATCATTATCATAATAACAGCATTAAATGAACACCAATTGAACCTATCATTAAAAATATTATAGTTGTTAAGATTCAATCATTTATCATAATTAATATCTAATTTCAATTCAACTTGTAACAAGAAGAACCATCCATCATTCCTAAAGATTGTCACTAGATGAGTGTTTTATTTTACTAATGCTAAGAAACATGGCCTAACATATTCAACTTTATTTTGCATTTGAATAAATTTTTTTTTTTGACTTCTTTTCAACATGGAATACTTGAAAAGGTTTTAAAAATTTGTGATTTGAATACCATTCATTTCTCAATTTAAAAACTTACATCATTCAAATAATGTAGAAGGCTTTTATACTTTTTTTTATGTCAACAATATGAAGACATCAACCATGACCATTACATTCAAACATCTCATATCTTATTTCTTGTACAAACAAAAATACACCATGTATCGACTTGCAATGTACACAAACTCATAAATTCATTGAAGTAAACTAATGTTTCAATATGTGACAATCATGGTTTAATGATGGTGCATGATATATGCATGCATTATTTTTTCAATACAACAACCATTGATGGTTTAAAATACATAATAATTTTTTAATATTAATACACAAAAAATACATGTTGTATGCATGTGTACATATAAGTTGATTCATGTTTGGTTTTTACATTCTGAAATAATGTTCAAATGATAATTCAACATTCATCAAAACATTGTATAATCATCATATTGAAAAATTATAATGTTCACATCTTAAAAAATAATAATCATTCAAAAAAAAAAAAACAAGAACTATTGAATTTCATGTATAAATTAAAATCAAATCACTATTTACTGGAATCACCACAAAAGCTACATCTCAAACTATACCTTTAAAAATGAATGTCAATTTAATGTAACAAATCATATTGGTTAGATTTCACAAATTGCTTAATATAACATTCAAATCACCAAACACACCTCCAATGTATAACAAGAAATTATTAATGTATTCATTTTTAAAAAAAATGATGTATGTGATTAGATATGTGTGTACATGTTACATTTGTCATTTGATGACTCCCAATTAGTTTCATCATTTAGTGCACAATGCACCTATTGATTGCCAAATGTGAAAGGCACCTTATGACCCAAATTTATTATTAAAAAAAACAAAAAACTAGATGTATAAGAAATTTTCATCTAGTGACCACAATATGAAAAATAATTAGAATATTTTAAAATTTAGGTAGACCTATTAATCACACCAATAAAAATAATTCGACAAACACCCTTCATTCAAAACCCTAAACCCAAAACACTACATTATCTGAAAGGTGCCAAAATCTCAAACTTCAAAGTGAAGCAAGTGAGCAAACTTGAAAATGAAGCATGTGAGAAGCAAAAGGAGAATGTAAGAATCAGGTGAGAAGCTTTCTAAATGACAAATTTCTAAATTATAGATAAACTTATTTGAGGCCCTAAATGATAATTTCCTAAAGTTTAGGAATAATGCATTTAGGACCTTAGATGATAATTTCCTAACTAGAAGGATTACATTTAGGGTTTTCTGTGTCTATCATGTATCTATCTACTATCTCACACACACACATGTATGTGCGCATGCATGTGTGTGTGTGCATCGGGGAAGCGTTGGATTTTATTTATTTATTTTTTTAATTTATTTTTTCCCTTTGTTATTTGACAACCATTGTAATTCAGAATATTTGAAAGGCTTTCTTATACAAGTCAGAATTTTGTTTCCTAGACCGTCCTCATGACCTCTTTTTCCTTTTCAAGATTTCTTTATATTTTAAAGATGTGTTTATCCTTCAACCTCATCCTGACATGTAGTGCAACCTACTAGAAAATCTATAGAGACAGACTAATTGGTTTTTTTTTGTAAAGATAAAGATGAAAGGCAAAAAGAAAGCCCGTGCTTTATGCAAGAGAAGGGTAGCCCCTTGAGGCCCTTCCATGTTTTTCAGCCCCCGGGACTTGAGCCACCATAGCTCTCAAAACATGGAATTGCCTCAAGGGTCACCACCCTTCTCCTATAAGAGATTAGGGTTTTTCTTATTAGGGAAATCAACATTAGGTACTCTCTCTCACACACAAATGAAGGCATTTTCAAATTGGCCAGCCCTTGGGCTACTGCTCTCGTGCCTAGGCACCGCAAAACAGTTGGAAGTGCCTCCAGGGCTAACCCTTCTACTTAGTCTTCTCATATACGGAATTGCGAAAATCCAAACACAAAAAACATGCAAGTTCCTCAAGGGAAGGAGAAGAAGCCCTTTTGGGTGGGTCGGTGGGTCTAATGAACCTCCTCAAAAAACATGCAAGAACCTCAAGGGCTAAAAAAACCCTTTACCCAACAAGTAATTGCCAAATCTAAGAGCTTAACTCTAGTTACTTTTACACAAAGGAAGGCTTTAAGGCAAGTTGCAAATTGCATGCTTGAGGAGTAATCATCATCATCATCATCATCCATCATCATGGTGTGACTCTCTCTCCAGTTGCAACAGGAAGGAAGGCACCTGGATGATGGATGATGGATGATGGGTGGATGTTCATCCATTTGTTGATAGGAACCTCACATGCATGGATGAGATCATGATGGATGAAAGAGACATAGGGCTCGAGAGAATCCCCCCTCCCCCGCGCACAACCCACCTGCCCAGCTTCCTACTTCTTCCGTTTCCATATAAGTAGTGGGTGATGTTGTTCCTCAAGGTTTGACGATCTGAGGCGTTGTCGTCTCCTCTCTCTCTCTCTCTCTCTCTCTCTTTCTTGTCGGTGTGGATTTTGACCCCTCTGTGACTGACTGACTAGCATAAAATCGAATCACAAAAGAGAAAAAAAATCCCATCACAAAAGTACCTCCTCCTCCTCCTCCTCGCCGCCAACAATCGCTGCACTATAAAACTATAAACTTCTCTTATAGCACTTGCTCTTACTGACTGGATTCATCACGTAGGTTAGGGAAAGCAGCAGCAGCAGCAGCAGTACTACTAGCATCACAATAGGAAGAAGAAGAAGAAGAAGAAGACGAAGGAACTGCAGTACCAGTAGTACCAATAGGAGTCTGATTCTATCCAATTCTGTGTCATCCACTCAAGGGTGTAAGTGGAGGAGCCATTGCATCGGTTTTGGCTTCGACGAGTTCTTAAATCGAGCTCCTTTCGTCTCTTCTTCTACTACGCTGTTCAACAAGCAAGGTAAGAAGCTACACCACCACATATTGCTGTGATTTAGGGGGGAAACCAAACGAAAAAACAAAGAAGTATTCGCCAAGTATGTATCGCAAGAGAAAGGAATTGTTTGTTTTTGTGTTAGGTAGCTGTTTTGAAAATCTTATAAAGAAAGGGAAGCAAAAGGGCACCCTAGTTGACACACACTCACTCTGGTGGAAAGAAGAGCAAAGGATGTGACATTAATGGAGTTCAGATTGCCGAGGGTTTTGATACGAGGAGGAGAGATTTCTATTGTATTTTTTTTTTGGGTGCTTTGTGTGGGTGTTTTTTCTGGCTTGGATTCTGTGGTTATGTTGCTTGTTGTGGTTTGTTGCTTTGTTGCTGTTGTTGTTGTTGTTGCAGCTTGGGGTCTGAAGGAAGCAAGTGGGGAAGGGGGAGTGTCGGGGGAGGGAGCTGATGGCGGCCTTCACAAAGGCGCAGGGAAAGGAGAAGGATGTGCCCACCAATGTGATAAGTGTTTATATGCATGTGGTGGAGGATGTGATTGAAAATGTGCGGGCTGATTTCCAGAGTGATGGTGTGGATGATGCTGTTCTCATTGAGCTGCAAGCGGTTTGCCTTCTTCTTTTCCTTCTTCCATTGTCACTGTTGTTGTCTCCTTCAGCTTTGTGGGAAAAAAAACATGTGCCACAACTTACATGGGGCTCTGCCTAAAAGTCTGCCTATGGAAAACTGCTTTGCAGTTGAGCCTTGTGATTCTGTGGTTCTTCCAGGGTTTTGGAAGCAGGAAACCTAATGGGGAACTAGAACTTTGGCTGCTGTATCTGTTTCCTCTTTAAAATATACTCTGTTCTGGTGTTCCACTGTGATCTATTGGTCCTCTCAGTGCCTCTGAGGCAGGGGAACCTAATAACAGTTTTGTGGACTTGTTTGATTCTCTGCTCATTTTTAAAGAATTGTTAAGCAGCAGTCTAAGTTAATAAAAACCTAGACCTTACACTCTAGGTTTTATTTCCCAGTTTGTTGCTCATATGTTGTGCTGATGCATGAGCATGTACATGCAGTGTTAACATCATAATTTCAGAAATAGGTCTTCAGAGTTCCTATCTTGATCTTATGAGCAACTTGATTGCAAGAGAGTTAGTATGTTGTGGGAGCATTGGCCTTATGTATGCTTTTCACGCTAATGACTTATTTTGGACATTGCCTAATATTTTATGTGAGCAGTTATGGGAGCTCAAAATGAGACAATCTGGTGCACTAATGGGAGGGGCAGTCCATGAGCCTGAACCAGCTGCAACAACCCCTGCAGCACAAAAGCCAGGAGCACCACAGCCATCACCTAATGTACATGACCTAAATGTTCCATATGAGGCCACTGAAGATTATGAAGCCCCTGAAGATGATATGCCTTACCCGCCGGTAAGCTGGTTAGATGACTATTTCCAGTGTACTCTGTTGTGGTATCTTTGTGTGTCTGATGTTCTGATGTGAAGTCCCATCTAGCTATCAAGCTTAATTGTTTTTGCTTACCACAAAGTAGCTCCCAGGTTTCCAACTGCATAAATGTCATAGGATGGTATTGGCTTGTTTTGCAGTTTGATTGTGCTTACAGGGCTAGTGTGCATTTGCCAGTACCTATACATGCACTCAAGTGATTGGTGTCAGTACAAGGTAGGTCCAGCAAAAGTTAGTTACATAAATGTTTCAGGTCTAAGGGTGTGTGTCGTGATGATAACTCTGATCAACTGGCTCTCTGGTAACTTTTGGTCTCTTCCCTTGCTACTACTGTCATGTGTATAGGTACCAACAGTGACCAGTACTGGTCAGCCAGTGATGTTCCAGTACATGCCTCCAGGTCCCAGTGAGTCATCTAGCTTGCCAGACAGTGGACTCAGTCCCGATGCCAATCATGGAAGGCCAGCTTCCTATATGGTACATTGCCTCATTACTACAGGAATATGACACTTTCTGCTTTGTCATTGAAAGTCCTAACATTGTCTAGATTGCCATGAAGAGACTCTTTCTAAAGAAAACTTATTGATGCTCAGTACACCCATGGATCTTGGGAAGGCTGCAAGGATATATCTGTGCCCTTGCTTCTCCTTCATCATGTCACATCCATTCGTTGATGGTTGGATGCTCTTCTCTTGCAGCAACAGCCAGCTCCCTGGATGAAGCCTCGTGTTGTGGAGATCAATGTCAATGAGAGTAAGTTTTGAAGCTCTCTCTCAATTGCTGTCCTATTTATGGGATTTAGGCCACATGATTTTGCTTAAGCACAACTACCATAGCTAGAATATGTGCTAGCCTATTTTTTCAATGGTAGGCAAACATGAGACTGAGAAATTTGCTAACCTCATTCACCTTGTTAGAGTGATGTAGGCAACCTTTCAACCTAGAAGTGCTGGGGCTGTGCATTATTTGTTAGTCTGAAACTTGATGCTATGAGCATTCAGGTCTCCAGATTTGCAGACGAGAGTGAATGTGACAAGAGTGTCCTCTTTCAAACCATGTGCTATCTGACTCTGTCCTTTCCAGGTCTTCATCTTTGGAGTGTTCGATGTGTCTGTGCTTCTGATATGGAAGTGCCTTTGCAGCTTATGAGGAAAGGGATGAGGAGGAAAATGGCTACACTCAACTTCCTGTTTCAACACAAGCTCCAATCCCAGCCATTCCTCCAATAACAAAGGTGATGCCTCCATCTTCTCAGAATTTTCTTATTGGATTTCCATGGCCCAAACTCAAATCCAGGCCCTGGTATACCAGTAGAGTCTTTCTGGAATTCCAGATAGGTGGACAACAACTGTCTTGTGCAGTTTTGGCTTTTCTCAACATTTTTTACTGCTGGAACAGGACTTCTTCACTCTCTCCACTGGGAAGCGGAAGCATGATGACATGGCCTCCGGTTATGTCTCTGGAAAATCCATTCCCCAGCAAGATGGGGCAGGGGATGAGGAATGGAGTTTGGCTTCATCACTTGTTGCGACCTCCAGTCACATGGCAAGTACTCAAAAACATTATGTGCCCCATTATTTATAGATATTCTTAACCTCATAGGCCTGTCTATTTATTTAACCTGTAAAGATCTAACTGTGATTGTTGTGGCACACCAAAGGAGCTTATCTGATGGTGTGGGTCATTGTTTTGTCCAATGATAATTGAGGCTTTGATAAGTTTTAACAGGGCATTTTGTTTTAGTGTGCAGGAGGTAGGGGCAAGCAGCTGGTGGGAAAGCCAGAGGCTTATTGGCAGGAATTGTGATGGGCATTTATCACAGCAAGAAGTAAACAAGGCAGATGCCATAATTGCACATCTTGAACATGCTGTGTATGGAGGCAGCTCATCAAGAATTCCCCAACTGGATGGTATTGAAGATAATTATGATGATGTAATTTTCTAACCATGGTTGGGTCCTCAGTTGGTATAGTAGTGACATTGGGAAACTGCAATTTGCTTTCTTTTTTTCAGGGGAGGGGGCAGGGGAGAGATAGGGGTGTTTTGTTTTCTGTTCTCCTGTATGCATGTACAAGAATCTTATATTTGTCAAACGGGTATGCTTCCAATTCTGAGATGCAATGGAGATAGATGCAGCATTATACCAAGTACCCAGGATGTCCTATACCCAAATTGCTTATCTCTTTCTGTTGCTCTGTGTCAGAGTGTTGCTGAGGAGGACTACAATGAGCTTGGAGAGGAAGGCAATTACCACTGCTGTTATTGCCACTTTGTGTTTCTGCATGCTTTGTTGACCATTAGTTGGTACATGTAGGTGGAGTCCACTCAGAGGCATGAGTTATTCCCACCACCATGAAACGGGATCTTTCATAAGTTAAAAATGTTTGTTGTTTTATTGTACCGGGTCCAAGTTGGGTTTTGAAATGTAGCATGTTAGTAGCAGTGGTCAATGCTAGCCAGGAGGAACATGCAAGCTGATTTGTTGATGAAGATGGGCTAGGTGTTGTCTGCATGGATAGAATTATGACACTGGGAATGTACAATCTGTTGTGATTTCACAGATCCACAACTGGCTAATGATGGGACACCCAAGCCTCCAGCAAAGGCTGACCGTACTGATTCTGATGGTTCAGAGCCTCCCTTGAATGAAGATGATGATGATGACCTGGATGATACAGACCAAACAGATGAAGAATTGAAGACTAATCATCTAGTGCTTGCCCAGTTTGATAAGGTGCACAAATTATTGCCCTGCAGCAAACTTTGGAGACGTTTGCCACAAGGATCACCAATTTTTACAGCTGGAAATGGGTCAAGAAGAACCTGCATTAACAGTCATTTGCATGACATGACAATTTCTGTTGCAGGGTCTTGTTGTAAAGAGCAAACAGTTGATTGTTTGGTAGCTATGACACTTGATGTCCTGATTGTGAGGCTCTGGAGACTGGTTTTTTTGGGCAGAAGAGTTATTGTATATATGGTTTCTTTGGAGGAGTGCAGTAGTATGTCACTCTTGTATTAGCCCACCCATGTTTTATGGTTGTTTGTTCAACAAGCAGGTTACCAGGTCAAAGAACAAGTGGAAATGTACCCTGAAGGATGGCATCATGCATTTAAATAATCGTGACATTCTCTTTGTTAAGGTTTGCATCCTCCCCCTTGAGAGTCAGACTGGTTGGCTAGGTCATGCTACTATGCTATGCAATAAGAAAATGAGAAAGCTATAGGGATCGAGGAGTGATATGTAATTGCCATGGTTGTATGTAAAGAAGCTTCTACAACTTACCATAAAATGCACTTGGGATGAGGGGTGAAGTTTGGACTCATCTGAGTTCTGAAGATAAAGGGCCTTGTATACAAGAGTGCTCTCTTTTTGCAGCTCACATCTCATCACTTAAAATACCATAGATAAGGCCTTGATACAAGTGCTCGGTCTGCCTCCTGTTTGATTAACCTGAGAAAGCAGGTGTCTTCCAAAGATAATCGATACAGACTTTGCTATTTATGAGTGAAGATCTTGTATGAATGAATAACTAAAGTAGGTGTTGCTGTTCATGTCCTGACAGGCTACTGGGGAGTTTGAGTTCTGATGAGAGTTCTCACAGTTTCATAGTCCACCAAAGACTGCAAAGGTGACCATTTCTTGCTTTTGTGCAATTGCTAGCTCCATCTGGATGCTGAGTACTCATAGCAAAAAGAACACAGTTCTTTGTATTTTGAATAATCCCTCATTTGTTGGGCATGTTTTGACTAGTGTTGTGGACTTGGGTCTGCAGTTACAAATTCTTCAACTTTGTATTGAAATAGCTGCACCAGAACAGGCTAATACTTGGTAGGACATACGTGCTTCTAGAGACTTGAGATGGGAAATGTTTTACCATTTTGAACCAGAGTAAGCAAATCCTTGTGGACTGATGCTAGAACTGACACTGCATCCTCCCCCCCTGCTTTGAAATTTCACTATCTTTTCAAGAGTGCTATTGCTACATGTGTACACTTGAACTGGCCTGAGACTTGCTCATATTGATATGAAGTGAGACAGCAGTTTGATTTTTGCCCTATATTTTTCTTTACTCAGTCTTTTAACTGTAGCTTCTTGAGTTGGTTTCAGAGTTGATTCTCCTTCAATGTCTTCGTCATAGTTCATTCTATACAGTTGGCTGCAGTCACTCTGCAATTGTGTTTGCAGTACCATCCAGAGCAGGAAAGCATCCTCTACTGGCTTATCTTAGAGCATTGCCCGTCAAGTCACATCCTCTCAGCCTACCTATCATACCACTTGACATTTTGGAGTACCTCAGCTTTCCCAACAATTACCACTAGCACAGGATCTCAAAGCGATTTGCTCTCTTTTCAACAGCTGCAAAAGATTTTGAGCTGACCCTTTGGTGGATGGAAGTAGTGCATGTCCCAGTAGAGTTGTTCTAGCAGACATCCCCATGGTGTACTTGGATATATATCTTCCTATGCCATCTGCGTGAGTAAGTATGACCTGCACTGACCTGTGCTGGGAACTTGGATGATTTGGAAATGGGGGTAATCGGAGGAACTTCCTGTCTTTTCCATCTCTTCTATTGTTTCATGGGCATTTGGATCTTGTTTGCATAGAATGAAATCAGGATCAAACATAGGGAATGGCAAATTTCTGGCAGGGAGAATTTCAGAGAACACAGACAAGGTCTTTCAACAATTCCTGCATGGGGAAGGTTGGTTAGCATAGGAGAAGGGCTTGTTGGGAGAACCTTCTGGGATTTGAAGAACCTGCCATGCACAGGTAGGCTGCGCGAATGGGTATAAAAAATCTTTGAAGGTAACTATTTGGGATTTGAGGTATCTAATGTACATGAGGCTGATATGATGCTTGAAAGGATATGAAAACACAGGCCCACATTGCAAGCTACAGTCCCTTAATACTTTCATTCCCTGTTGTATCATGGCAGTTGAAAACAGAGTAAATTGCTTTGAGATCCTGTGTACAAGTGAGTTGTTGGGCTTTTACCCATTAGAAGTTCTTACTGAATGAGCTTTGAAATTTTGAAGCCCTCAAATTTTGAATTACCCCAGGTCTTTGGGATCTCAAACACAAGAAGGTGAGGGATGGTAAACACTAAACACCTAATATGAACTTTGCAAGTGTTGATGCATGGTTAGATGCAACCTGCAAATTCATGAACCCCAGGGTCGACACTTGTCTTGCCTAGTGTAGGACAAACAAAATTGGCTTGCATGAATTGCCATATTGCCATAATCAGTCATCTTAAAATAATCTTAATCAGCCTTTTGATAACATTAATCAGCCCTGATCAATCTTCATTAATCTTAATCATGTCTGATATGTCTTCCAGCCTTAACCATAATAATGAATAGTGCACTGCCAAACTAAAAATCTTTGCATTTTGATTTGCATGGATCCTTCATGTAGCTTTACAAGTCAATATTACGGTTTTTTTTAATTGTTTGATACATGAAGATATGCAGCAACTTTAATTTTACATCTTACCGAGGAGGAACAACTTCATAACAAATGATGTCACAAACACAATGATATAATAGTGGTGTAGCAGGTTTACATGATTTAGATTTGGACCTAAAATTATATACCAAAGTGAATGGAAAACCTCTTATGGATTGAAATAGATCACAACTTATAATGAGTGTCGATTCATAAGAACCTTCTCTACCTTGCATGAAGGCTAGAAGTTAGAACCAATGTTGGTCAGATCTTCATTTTAAACATAACCTTTGTTCTTAGTGTCAACATTAAAAAATTTTGGGTAGGTTTTCTGAGTATATGTTTGAGCCCGGTGCTTCAAAATTTAAAACCCTGCAGTTTCAATTTTGACACATTCTTTTGAATTCAAAAAACCCTTGGGTCTAGTTTGAAAACTGGTTCAATATTAGGAAGGGGTTGGAGTTTGTAGGTCTTCACATAATAATGGTTATATACCTTCGGTTCGCAACATGTTATTCTTAGAAGATATATATAACAATGTGTTTCAAAAAATGGCCCATGAACTAGAAATAGTGTGGTTCATCCTAATGTTATCAGTGATTTTGTTTTAGTTTGAAATGCTAATTTATTATAATTGAATTGCAAGTTAAACTACAACACATTTTAAGGTATCATGTGCTTTTCACATAATAACAATATTCATGTTTAGTACTTGTTAATATTGATCTTCTTATTACTTATATTCACATCAATATCTCAAAATTATAAATTTGGTTATTCATACCATATGAGTATGTAAAGTTGACAAAATTTGTTTAATATTATATCATTTTGGTATTAAATGTTTAGGAAATTTTTATACCATTATCATTTCGAATTATGATAAACCATACATTTACCTAACACTAGTTAGAACTCTCTTCACATTCCAACTAAGGTGAAGCAAGGATATTTATAATATCCAAAAGTACTAACACTTATAAATAAATAGTTTTTAAAAATGACATCATTGTGGTACTTGGACATAGATGCTCTAATGATGTGTATAAATAAATTTATGCATGGTGGAATCCTTAAACTTTAGAGCACACCTAACCTACATACATATGTTTATTTTTAATATTGTTTGAGAATTAAACCAAGAGTCCAAATGTTGGATGTGAGGCTTGGGAAAATTTTAATAAATAATCTTGGGTGGAGAAATGCCCTTGGAGGCCTATATGTCCGGTATGGGGTGGACCTATTCTAAGAGCAATCAAGGGCTCTTCAAAACAAAATATCTGAATAGTGTAGCAGATTCAACTCTAAAGTGCTAGAATAATTAATAATATTTCTTTTTTTTAATTCGGCAAAATTATTGATAAAATTTTAAAATATTCAGCAAGTTTTGGGGGGAATTTTTAATTTTCTGACAATCTTCAAATTTTCCAAAGGGTTGTTTTGAATCACTAATGCAAATTACTTGTAACAATATCGTCAAAATGGTGTTAAACATCATTTTTTAAACAACAATATTTAGAAAACCTAATTTCCATTCCTTGTGTTCATTACTAAGAATCCCATTTGGACATTTATAACATGTTTGGTTATATAAAACCTTAAGATTCTAATTCACCTAACACTAATGTCACTTTGCATTGTGGTTTTGGAACCTTGATTTTGAATTTTTTTTTATAACATTGAGTTTAATTAAATATTAGGAAAATGGGGATGCCCATACCTTCATCCAAATAAGAGCGGTTAATCATATGTTTCATTCGTCCAACTACTATATAAAACAATCCCTCGCTCACCTTGTTCCAAAGTTGGTTAAAACTAAACCATGCTTAGAAGGTGTTAACAATATCGACACTCATTTTAATATTCATAAGGCAAGAACAAGACTATGTCACAAAATTGTCCTCCAATCTCCATAAATTGTCTAACTATGAATTTGGGAAGTTGATTCATTTGAATCTATATTAAATATGAATCCAATAGTATTTGAATTGAATTAAATTTCTTGAAGTCAATTCAATTTGGGAACTTGAATTCATGTGAATCTAAACTCAATTAGATTTGAATCGAATTATATTAAACTTGAATCAATTGAATTTGTATTCAATTCAATCAAAGTTGCATTCAATGTCATTCAATATTTTTCTTTGAATGGAACTTGATTTTCACAAAATCAACTCAATTTTTTCATCATTTAATCATCCATACTAGTACACAATAACTCATAGCCCAAGTGAGATTAGTGGGGAACATTAAAAAGCTTTCATAATGCACTAGTACAAGATGAAATAAATGTCATTTCATTTTGAGGGTAGCTTTTGATTGATCTTACTTTGACTTCATGTACTATTGGGTCCACAATATCACCCATTTTGTGACTTGATTCACAACAAATGAGTGAAGCATATTTACCATTTGGAATCACTAATTTAGGATTGACTTGCTTTAAAATTAGGATGAACCTCAACCTTGAATGACCATTATGAGTATTATAATGCATGTTATATGGTCTTGATTTATATATTATAATCACTATGGATAAGGGGAAAAAAAGTGTATAAATAATGTTTTTTAGTGTCTTGAAATGCAACTTGGGGACCTTAATTCAATGATTAGTTCTATCAAAAGGAATAAAAATAATGACAATATTTTTTCATATTTTAACCACAAAAAAATACATATTATCTACATGGTGACATAAAATTTAAGCAACAAAAAACACCATTTTTCATGGAAGGGATGTTATAACCCTAAAAAATGTGGGTTTTGGGAATGTGAAGAAAAAGGTAGTTGTGTTAAGTTTATAGAAATTTTTTAGTGATGATGGTACATTGGAGTTGGTTTAGGAAAATAATGTTAAGTTCCATTAAAGGTCTTGTCTTTTTGGAATCAAAATTTCCATAAGATGATTTCAACATGGATTCTTTCAAAATTACTTTATTTTTGAAAAAAAGTTTCTACTAATGCCCATTTGTCACCAAGTTCAAATGACACAATGAACACTTCACTTGTAAAATGGAAGGTTTTTTTCCTGGATTAGGTTTCTATTCAACCTCAAGTCATCATCTTCTTACGATCTACTTTCATTCATTTGCTAAAAATTGAAAGCATATTTGAAAAAATTGGCATTTTTGTGAAATTTTTTTTTTTATATCTATTAGATTGCAAGCATTTTAACTTTTCATTTTTGCACTTGGACTCTTCCATGCTTTGGTTTATTCCTCATTTCTATTGTGGTTTTTTTGTTTCACACGAATCCATTTCAAGTTTTGTTTAAGCATTACAAGTCATATTTCTTACATCTCAAACCATTTGCTTGTTGGCAAATAGTCCCCCTATATGTGATTTTAAAAATTCATCCTTGACATTTTATGTTTCTACAAGATTAATCCTCCTTTGATTATAAATTGAACATCAAAATTTATTCGTCATGCACCATGTTATTGTCACGACCTTAGCTTTGGGCTCAACTCATAACCAATGTTAAGGTTCATTGAAAGTGGGCCAAAATTAGTGTCTTGTGACTCAAGCACATTCACAAAGTGTAGGAGTCCAAGGAAGGAAGTCCAAAACAATTCCAAATGAAAAACACTTTGGGAATTAGTCCAACAAGAATCATGAACTTTGCGACAAAAGTTTAATCTATAATCATGATATGAATTGGGCCCTCAATACACCATTGAAACATTCTTGAAACACATATATCAAAAGTGAGTTTACATTCTCCATTTGGAGTTGTGAGCTAGGAGTTATGACCAAAAGAACGGATTAAAATCAAGTTAATAGTTGCATTCCTTACCACTAAAACTTGGGAAAAATAGGTCAATGACCTTTAAATTGAAAATATAATAAACATTATAAATTTATTTTCAAATACAACTTTACAACTTTTCCTTTTAGAGCTTTTTAATCTAAACTCATATATGGGAATTACATACCTACAAAACTCAAAGACCCATAATTTGGCAAAATTAAGAATCCTCAAAACTTCATTTAATGGTTTTCTTGAATTGGTGTTATTTTGATGTAGCCCCCACCACTAGTCATATAATATATTATAGGAGAGGAGGTGATGGCTCCTCTCTAGGTTTGTGCTATGGTGTGTTTTATGAATTTGACTTGTTCATGGTTCATTTGTGCACCATTTTGGTTCCAACTTGTATTAATTACCTTTTTTCTTGGCTTGTGTAAGTTGATCTCACCTTGAATTCTTGATTGTGATTTCATTTTGGTCTCATTTTGAAGTTGTCATGCATATTCTTTCTTGGAAGCTAAGGGATGCATTTAGGTTTTCATTTTGTTTGCAAACTTGAAATCAAGAAGTTCTTTTATCCCCAATACCATTTGAAAAACTTACAAGTGTGTTAGCTACAATTATTGAATCTTCATATGATAACATGCATGCAGTTTGATAATTCCTTGATTTATTTAGACCATAATGTGAATGTTTTAGTATTGCATCAAAATACTTTTGGTACCTTTATAGAAAAAAATATGGAAAACATATTATAATCATAAGTTGAAGTTTTTATATTTAGGTAGATACATTAAATCCATGTTACCACATTTTCAATTATATTTTTCAAAAAAAATTCCATTTTCAAATTATGGCTAGTTTTGCAAAATTAAAAAGGGAAAACATATTAACCATTTGAAATCAATTTGTAGATTTCTTTCATGAATTGATAATGGTTGAGTGTTTGATTACAAACAATAAGATTTTAAATAAAAGTTAAGTTACTTTTTTTATTTGTAGTATTATGAAATACCAATCATTATTTTGGTTATTGTCGTATTTAGTTTTATATGAAATTATGCGCATGTAGGATTTCCCAAAAAAAATAAAGATTTTACTTTGTAAACCCAAATGTCAATGGTTTGATTTGATTGGAAAGAAGATGAAAGCAATTTGGGAGGTTCATAATAAATGTCTAGAATTGATGTAGGCCTTGACATCATTAAACACCAACATAGTTTTAAGTCAGTGCATTGATCCAATAGGGTTAATTTTCAAGACTTTTGAGGAAACAAAAAATGATTGAAAGTGAACAAAAATTTGCAAGCATGCATCACCATACAATGTTGAAAAGTGAAAGGACTCGAACTTGAAAAATATGTTTTATTGTAGTTTGGCAAAATTAGATTACAAAAGGGTCTTGTGATGATGTTGTGTTTATGGAAATTGAAATGCATTTATAAATTCATTTGCTATTACGAAAGGAATTTTAAGCTTTTGAATGGATGATTTATAAAATCCAAGGCAAGGTGTGAGATTACATGTCACTATTTTCATGGTGAATTGGGGGATGCAAATGCCCAACTTGCATCAACTATAATTTCCAAATCACTTGATCATATTATCAAAAGGTTATGAGATATTTTCAATTTTGATGAAAAAATTTTGTGATAAAAAAACAAGACAAATAAAGATCAAAATTAATTTGAGGCTACATGTGAACATGTCAAATATTTAACTTTCCAAGATGGTTTTCATTCACATTTAATCATCCCATGTGCTATCACAAAACCTTTCATCAAAATTCATCAACTCATTACTATTATAATAAAATGGCATGGATGAATCGTAAGGTGTTTGTTAGTGGAGGTAGGCCTAAAGGTGCAAAATGCAATCTAAAATTTCAAAGCGCCACGTGGCATCATTTAAAAAAAATTCAAAATACAATTTTTTTTTTTGGCTACCTTCCTTTCACAACATTTGAACTATTGTACCATAATTATATGGACAATCCTTAATTACATCAATAGTAAAAATAATCCAATAGCTATCGGTTTAAGAAGGTTTTGAAACAAAATTGTGTTTGTTCCTTCTTGGCTATGACCATGCATTGCACATCCAATTTACTTGTTAGAAAAAATAAAATGAACCCAATTGTTAAAAAGGGGAAAATACTAATACCCTTCATAATATTGGGCGTTAAGCCTACCTCCATTCTAGGTCCCAAAAGGGACCAACTAGTTGATTCAAGTAGAGATGAAAATCATTGCATGACATTGAATGAAAGAAGAACCTCATGACACTACAATATTAAAAACCATGATGTTAGAAAGATTGCCAATGATGTGTTTAATATCTTTGTGTTTTAGAATATCAACCCATTATTTCTTCCACTAGAAATATCACATATTTGGTTCAACCTTCAGATCAAGGGATAATTGTTATTTTGAAAGTGCAATACAAATGCAAGCTTGTAACTTAAACATTGAAGCAATTTGGATGTTTTGTACAACCTCAAGTTTTTGAACACTTATTGTAAATGCATTGCAAGCCATTGTTAAGATGAGTTGAATGATCAAATTAGTAAATTTTGTTAGAAGCTATGAAATATATTTCATGATCATGAAGGCTAAATTCATATATCATGGGAGCTTTGATGTTAGCTATATTATTTGGGGAAATATTATAATTTTCCAAAAAAAATTCAAAGAAAAAAATTGTGAATGAAAATAAAAAATATTTCATGTTTGACATGGAATCTTCAAAAATAAATAATTATTCAATAGACATATGTTCAAGTTGCCCCTGTACTATGATATTAAAAATCTTAATAAATGACTTATAATATCAAGAGTGGGAAAAAAACATGTTTGATGGATTGGAAAAGTTGATTGAAGTTTTGGACATTAGTAAAAATATGGATATGGCACAACTCACTCCTTAAACTCAATGTCATGGAAATTGACATAAATGTGATTGTGTAACATAATTTTGACATTGATTATATTATGATGCAAATTGTGATGAAACATGGTTAGAAAATTGTTGATTATATTATAATAAAATGCGATACAATTGTTGACAAAAATAAACTTGAACCTTATGAATTTACCAGGTGTTCAAATTCGTACCAAAAAATTTCATGCTAAAGGAATGTTTCAATGAATTTCGATTGCAAAATGTAATGAGCTTGAAACTAAAGCTTGTTAACATATAAAAATGACCACGGGAGTTCGTTGAATGCAAGCCTCAAAAGGGTTAACTTACAAATAATTCATAAAACCAAAATACAACTTTTTCATTTATTACTTAAAAGCCCTTACTTGTTAATGTGAACCAAGCCCACATCTTAGGCTACATGCATCTTATTTAAACCTAAGTTCTATAAAATGTCAAAAGACATGCATTTCCATTTGCCCAAGAGGGGTTCACATTCTTGTAATCAAAATTTCAGCATGTTTTTCACATGTAAAATAAGGCCCATGTGCCCCAAGAGGCAGTCCCACAATTTAACAATCATGGACACTAAAGGGTCCTTAGTAGTCAGCTTGCAATTATGGACTTGCCTTAGACATTTATGTAAGGCCTTGCAACAACCAGTTTGCAAATTGTGAAAGTACCTCTGGCATAATAAGTAGGGCCATTGACAACAAGCCCTAAAATTGTGGAACTACCTTGGCATAGTGAATGAAGCCCTTTGTTTAACCCTTAAAAATGGTGGACCTACCTTGAGCATGGGCCCAGGTTCACCATAGACATGGGGTAACATTTGTGTGTGTACAAAATCAAAAGGAAATTGTTTTTTTGTCCATTTACAAAACAAAAGCTCACGTCGACATGACCATACATCTCTCCCCTTAATCAGCAACCAAAAGTAAGTCATTCATCATCCATGACGGGTGCAAAAACATAAAAATATTTGTTGTATGTGTCAAGTCTTCTTCTTCTTGTGAGAAAATAAATTTGTTCAGCATTGGGTTTGTCTTTTTTTATTTGTTGTTTTGAGTTGTCATTTGTTTTTGGAGCGAAGATGCCTGCACAAGCTAAGAAACTAAAAAGTCGTCGAACTGAAAATTAACGATCGTCAATGATAGTGTAAAAGCAGCATGATGCCCAAGTTATTTTGACTAGTTTCCAAAGGCTTGCTAAGAAATCAAGCACATTTGCATATTCAAAAAAATTAAAAAATCATTATTAACTTTTAAAAAATCTTGTGGCACTTAGACGAAGGCAATAATACTAAACTAAAAATGTCATGGAATTGTTGAGTCTTGACATGGTTCCGTCACAAGTTTCAACATGTCAAAACTATTCAAATAATTTTGATCACCCATTATAACACATGTTTGATTAAAGGATTGACCAAACAAGTTCATTGTTCATAGAAATGTTGTGTATAAATGGGGGCTACTAGCCTACCATAGATAAAGAAAAAAAAAAACAAAAACAAAAAAACAAGGACGGTTGAGACCTACGACATCTTTTCATTAGGCTGATGTGATTCTGTGATGATGGCAATACCTTTTTTGAACTATGGATGAAATGATGCTTCACGACGTCCTTTACTATATGTAATAAGTGTGCTCAGAGTCATCTCATAGCTCTACTGGTCAAGCACGACCAATTACAGAAGCCGCGAGAGCTGTGAATCAAATTGTGACTCACCATACATTGACATCTGTCCTTTTTTTTTTCCCGTAAAAATGTGTTCCAAGAGTTCCTAACATGATTAATTACAAATTTTCAATGCACTTGGAGCTCTCCAATGGAAATTCCCAATTTGAGTTGTCATTATGCACTAATTCCTAATTTTCAAATTTCTGAAAAAAATTCTGTATCTTCAAAAACTATATTCCAAACTTGAAGATTTTTTTTTTCAGGAAATGAAAAAAAAACCACAAATTTTTTGTGTTATCACTATGGGATATCAAAATTACCAACACACAATATTAGATGTTGCCAATAGATTTTTAAAAAACGACAACACCCATTTGTCAGTTTTTTTAAAAATTAAAAAAAATGCAAACCTCTGGGTTAAATATTTCATAATGAAATTCATGAGTGCAATAAAAAAATTCTTAAAGTCATCCCGCTTTTGGGCCCTTCTTTCATCCCCTAACCCCTCATTTAACCCTTAAGCATTGTTATTCAAAAAATAATGAATTTTTTTTAAGGCATCAAATGTTAAAACTCAGGACTAGATGCACGTGGTTTGAGAGGGCCAAAAACTGAACTGGAACTGGTCTGGGTCTGATTTCTGGAACTGGAATTTTTGAAAAAAAACATTGGGGGGTAAAAAAAAAAGAAAATCTGAAATTGAGGTTACTCAAAATTGGAATTGGAATATTTGAAAATAATTTTTTTTCAGAGACAAAAAAAAAGGTCTGGAATTAAGGTTACTTGGAACCAGAAGTGAAACCTGAACTGGGTTTGATTCAAACCGGGTTATCAGAACTAGAACCTGGTCTGATTTCTAGAACTGGAACCTGAATTGGTGTTTTTGGCAAGAAGAACTAGATTAAAACAAAAATCAAAGGTTCCATTTTTTTTGTGGAACCAGAACCATCTTATATATTAAAGTTACAGTGGTGTTTGTTTGTATGTCCAAGTAGTGCTTGAAAAATTCTTCGAGGCATTGTTCGTTCCCTGTGGTGTGCTTTGTAGAAGAGGGGGGGTCGAGTCTGTCAGTCTGTGTGTCTGTGACAGTTAACTGACAGCTGATGGACCTGAATGGGATTTCATGGATGGGATGAGGTCCTGAAACGAGCGAGGTTCTCAAAACTTTCGAGGACCTGAACCGAGATGACCAGAATCCTCGATAAAGGACCTGAATCAAGATTCTCAGTACTTGGTTCAGACCTCGAGACGGACTTGAAACGAGGTTTCAAGAAAGAAAACCCGTCGTTGGGGACCTGAAACAAGGTCCTCAAAGAGAAAACCCGTCGTTCGGGGGACCAAGCGAGGTGCCACAGGTTGCCCTCACTCGTTCTTTTTGAATCAGCTATTTTGGGGCAGCTCTTGTTTAGACCAGTGTTGGTTAGTTATTGAGTTTTGACCAATATGGACCTGAAACGAGGTTCTCAGAAAGAAAACCCGTCATTGGGGACCTGAAACAAGGTCCTCAAAGAGAAAACCCGTCGTTCGGGGGGCCGGGCGAGGTGCCACGGGTTGCCCTCACTCGTTCTTTTTGAATCAGCTATTTTGGGGCAGCTCTTGTTTAGACCAGTGCTGGTTAGTTATTGAGTTTTGACCAATGTGGGCCGAGTATTTGTTTTTTTTTTAACAATAGACGTGTCTGGGTATTTGAAAATAAAAAAGAATCACCCAAGTCCAGGTCTTAGAAACTCAAAGAAGGGTGATTATGAAGAGGAGCCAAAGATTAAGGTATGCGATTAACTAGATATAAAGCTCAATTTTTTAACAAAAGCCCAGACGGGTACAAATTTTTGAGAGACAAATTATCTTGTTATTTTCCTGGGGTAGGGTCCGGTTATTTTAAAATCACCAATTATGAGGTGAGGGATGGATGTTAGCTTTCAAAAAATGCCAAGTGAGAGGGGTTGAGGTGTTTTAACAAAGACCCGGCGGGCATTTATTCATATACCCTGTCTGATATCCAATTTATCCCCCAAGAAAACAAATACCCGCCCCAACAGGTTTTGACCCAGTAAATTTTTTTAAAATAAAACCAGAAGGTTGTTATTAATAAGAAATAACCGGCCAACACTGGTTGAGACCTACCCTCCAGTTAACTACCGGCGGATTCTGGCTCTTGGAATTTCCCTCTCTCTCTCTCTCTCATAGCTAATTACACTCGGCTGCTACAGGTGCCCGGCTCCAGGAGGCGACCTTTTGGTGATACGCAGACGCAGTGCGCCGCTGCCGGTGTTGTGCAACGCGGCGCCTGCGACGAAAGCGTGACAAAGCTTCAATATTCCGCTAGGTACTACAATACGATACAAATACAAACCTTCCTTCATTCACCAATCACCAGCTACTTTATTCCGCGCACCAAATCGGTCTTAACTTTCGTTAGCAAATCATTTGATTTTTTCATTGTCTCTTGTTGCCTCCTTGTTTTGTCTCTACGTAGGTCTCTGCGTTCAGTTCAACAACGACAGACAGCGCCTGACTGGACACCTTCTTTTTCGGTGTTTACGCCTCTCTGTGAGTATTTCGTGGCTTTGTTCTTTGATAATAATCCTATTGTCATTTGCACTTCGGATCGTCTTTGATTGATCTCCATGTTCCGATTGTTTCGGCGGCGGACTGCCCATCTTTTGATTTCCTACTTTCTGTGAATCTGCTGCTGTGTTTCTTACTTGTTCTTAGCCTGCCTAGTTTGCTCTGGGGATCTGCTAATAATCCTATTGTTATTTGCACGTCGGATCGGTTTTGATTGATCTCCATATTCGGATTGCTACTTTCTGTCGATGTGCTGCCGTCGGTTCTTAGTTGTTCTTTAGCCCGCGTAATTTGCTTCGTGGATCTGCTTTTTAGTATCGATCTCCGTTCGATTGTACGTATGTTCCAAGGAAAAAGACAAAGAAGGTAAGGGGAAACGTTGCCACGGATGTTTAGAGGGAAATATATCAGTGTTATTTGAGAGTCTTGACTTCTCTCTCTCTCTCTCTCTCTCTCTCTCTCTCTTGCGTGGTTTATTTGTTTGTTGTTTTTTTTGCCAGGCGATGTTAGTGCAATTGTTTTCTCTCTGGTGTAGGGTTAAGTATCGATGCTGGTGAGTGGCGTTGATTTTCTTGCCAAGCTGTGTACTATATTTGCAACTGCTCGCTGTGATTTTTTATCTCTTTTCTTTGTTATTCCTGGTTTTCTGTGACGATCTGTCAGCGACGGAGTTGCATAATGATTTTTGATCTCTTTTCTTTGTTATTCTTGGTTTTGTGGGACGATCGGTCAGCGGCGGAGTTTCATAATGATTTTAAATCTCTTTTCTTTGTTATTTTAGGTTTTCTGTGATGATCTGTCAGGAGCGGAGTTTCATAAGCATGCACTAGGATTGTAGACATTTTCATGTCTTTTGTTTTTCACCATGTCATTTTGTGCTTTTGTGTGCTTTTGGGAACAGGAAAGCTGAGAGTTGGAAAGAAGAACAGTAATGGCAGCAATTCTGTCAAACAAGGTTGTGCCGGTTGCCTCCGTGGCAGCACCCGTCAAAGCATCATTCTCACAGGCAAGGATGAAGAAATCTGTGAACCTCAGGGGAACAAACTGGAGCAAGGCATTTGGCTTGAAGGGCAGCAGTAGGGGCCGAGTGACAGCAGCATATACAGTGACTCTGAAGATCAAGGATGCAGACGACATAACTTTTGAGATTGATGACCAGACGTATATTCTTGATGCTGCAGAGGAGGCTGGAGCTGACCTGCCTTACTCCTGCCGTGCTGGTGCTTGCTCCACTTGTGCAGGCAAGATAAAATCTGGCACAGTTGACCAGTCTGATGGCTCATTTTTGGACCCAGAGCAGCTCGAGAAAGGGTTTGTGCTCACCTGTGTTGCTTATGCTACCTCTGATTTGGTGATTGAAACCCACAAGGAGGAGGACTTGTCTTAAGGGGGGTAGACAAGATGCAAGACCTGATAGCTCATCTCTAGAGAGTTGTACAGTTTTTGTGAGAAGTCTTGAACTTTGAAATGCCTTTGAGTTGGAACATGCACCACAAATGGAGGGACTTTTATGGTGGTTTGTAAGGACTTTACAGTGAACCCCAGAAATATATGAAGGATTACTTTTGGAGATGGGTCATTGTTTTCAATTCATTTGTTTGTTCATGGATTGTGGATAGGCTTCCTTCATCTTGATCATCTGTGAGTTCCATTGTCTAGATCAAGTCAAGCTTCACTGACTAACAAACTGACATTATGCTTGGGATTGCAGAATGCAATTCAAAGCAACTTGTTGTGAGTTTAGTGAAAGTGGGTTGCTTTGTTTCATTGTCATTTCCATACTATCTGCCTTCCAGGGATTTACTGGTAGACATATGAGGACACAATTGTTTGTGCAGAATCTTTTGAAAGTGAGGAGAGTAAGGTTTTCCAGTTTGTCCAGGAGACACATATCTCTTGTGCATGGATTGAGAGAAAGGACTGTTATGAGACCACCAAAGTTGAAGCCTTACACCTGTGCCCAATTGACCATGAAGGCTTACAACTTCAGGCTCCTACACGATGTTCTCTGTTGGTAAGTGTTTTTGATGCTGTCATACTTGTACCTATGAAGCTCCATTGGGGTTGGCATATATCGTATGTATGTCATCCTGTGAGCTCAAAACTTCTGATAGCTTCTCTTGCAACCTCTTTGGATTTGGCAGTGACCCAAAGTGCAAAAGGTGTAAACATTAACATATTGGAGAAGTGTATGTGCAGGTTTTACCCTGATTTTTACATGTCATGTTCATCCCTCATCATTTGTATGCCTCACTTCAGGTATGGCTAAAGGTGGACTTGTAGTCCCAGAGAGTTATTTGTACCTTAAAATGGTAATTGTATCAGTTGTTCCAAGAACAAATGTTTGATTATTACTATCTATCCATATGCTCTGAGATGATTGAAGTTCTCACTTCTTATGCAGATAATTTGCCTATGAAGATCCAGGGGTCCTCTGAATGTCAGATAGTTGCACCATCCATTCATTTGTTGCTTTCAGCACATTCTACAGATCTTGCATTATGTTGAACTACATCAAAGCAATCTGATAGTTTTTCGATATCATGGTGGTGCCAGATGATTCTTTACACTTCTCCCGACAAGTCTGTCCCAACTGCTGATGTGTGGCATTCAAGTTGATTCCACATCCAAGAGAACCCTCTTGTCTTTTACATAATACACATTGTGAGCCACTAAGCTGTCTCCAGATTGTGCAGATTGCATTTGGACCATCTCAATTTTGCATTATCTGTTGTTTCCTTCATGGATGTGCAACCAGCACCTGATTTGGTGTTCAACATGACAACAAAATTGGCTTGACTTGCCAATTTTGTGGCCGGTGCATGTTGTAATGTTCCCTTTGTAATCTCGAACATTTTAGCGATGTTCCCTGCTTGTAATGGCAAACAGGAGGCTGGAGGCTGGAAAAGTAGATTTTGCCAAGTGCACACCTAGCAAGCTCACCCTAACAAGCTCACCCAAGGTATACTTACATGGCAAAATCTACCAACTAGAGCCTGCTCCTTATTATATAATTGACTATTGTGAGTATCTCAATGACCTAATTGGTTGTCAAATTGCAAGTTACAACCCATAACCTATGAGCTTCATTTTGCCCAGTGACCCACCAGTTAGCACAAGGTATCACCTTGGCCTCTCATTGGCACAATGATATTGTAACCCTTTGTTGTGTGGATGAACTTCTCATAACCATTTCCCTACATGGATGAAAAGGAGCATTTCAATCCGGTTATGTCTGATAACCGACTTCAGCAGCCTAGTCACTGAAAATAATCTCACCATCTTTTGCAGATTGATCGTTTGTGGTTGGTTGCCAACCCATTTGTGCTGGTTATGTTTAATAACCGGCTGGAGTTGTTGCTTGGTTACTGGAAATAGTTTTGTCACCTTGGTGGCTATGTCTCATTAGCTAGAATTCAACCCAAATTTGTTGCAGGTGAGAAAATAGAGAAAGAGCGAGAGAGTGAGTGATCGACCGAGAGACAGTTAAAAAGGACAGAAAGGAGGATCGTAAGTTCCGGTTTGTGTAGCATTTCCAAGAAGTTCTGTGGTGCTGTGTTCCGCGATCTGTCTGCGGCGACTGGGCGTTTTCATCTTTATGGTAGGTTCTCTCACTCTTGTACTCTGCTGTTCCAGCGTTTCGGTTGCAAGTTGTTACCTTGTTTTGAGTGAACTTTTGTCTGTCTGGATTTGGCGTGCACCTTGAATGGATGCCGTAGACCTACGCCATGTAAATCCATGCGATTAGGCGAGTCTCGATGGCCGGGAAGTTCCAAGTGGTGCAGCAGGCCTTTGAGCTATCTGTCCGAATTTTCTTATGTACCTTGCCGCGGTGCCACGTAAACACCCGTGGTAGGAAAAAGATGCGCGTAAATCTCGCGTCCTTGTGACACGAGTTCAAGCGAAGTCAAATGCATCTGGCGGTGGAAGATATCAAGCGTATCGTTGAGATACAACTAAGTAGTCAGAAGTTTTGTGGAATGTCCATGCTTATCAGGTCCGGATACCGCAAACCGTCGCGCTTGCGGCTTGTCACGTTCTTCGCTCCCGGGGTACAAAACTACGTTTGACGCCGAAATGTTACCGTTCATGAAAAAATCGCCATTTTTGTTTCCCCGGCCCCCCCTGAGTCTTGCTGAGAGATCAACGCCGTTGAAGGGAGTAGTTGCTTTGAGATTCGAAATCTTCGTGATTTTCTTCTTGTGAAGGTGTCGAACGGAATTGCCAGGATTTCAGGCACATCGTGGTGCATATCTTCATGCTTTGCATGGGGGAGCAATATGTAAGGGTGCTCTTGTTTAAGGTCTTCCTTCATCATTGCAAACGAGCTTTTCTAATCCTCATAAGCTGCTCAGATGTTGAATTTTGGGATCCACCAACCCTGGGCTCCATACTCATGCAATCTACCAGTAATCTCTAATTATTTCAGTCTGAGAAGTGCATGCTTGTATCCTAGTCTCTTGTAGTGGATTTGGGATTGATACCTATTTGGCACGTTACAGGCTAATTCAGCATCAGGGATGTCTGTAAGTGATGACTGCAAACAGAAGTTTATGGAGATCAAGAGGAAAAAGACATACCGGTACATTATCTTTAAGATTGATGAGAAATTGCAACAAATCACTCTGGAGAAAACAGGGGCTCCTGGTGCAAGCTATGAGGACTTCACAGCTCAACTTCCTGAGAATGATTGCCGATGTGGGATTTATGATTTTGACTTCACCACTGAGGACAACTGCCAGAAGAGCAAAATCTTTTTCATTGCATGGTATGTCATTCATTTGATAAGCCACTCAGTTTTGGGAAGTTGAGTTGGGGAAGCCACTTTTGTTTCTACCAGCAATTCTGGTATTTTAAGTCTGTATGAGTTGGGGATAATTGACATTGTCTCCTTTGCTGTATTTTTGAGTTGTGCATTGTGCCCAAGCTTTCAACTAGAGATTTCACTCTTATATTGCTGAGAGAGAATCTAGGCAGGGAAGTTATCCATTTTATCTCTAGGGTGACTTTCACTCTGAGGTCTTGAGGCAGAAAATATTACCAGCAACTTGCTTTGTTTATTAGTGTTATTAGATGTTTGCATCTTGAACTGTTGTCACATTGATCACCACTTCAGGTCCCCAGACACATCCCGAGTCAAAGCTAAGATGATGTATTCAAGCTCAAAGGATTGCTTCCGGAGGGAATTGGATGGAGTTCATTATGAGCTTCAGGCCACTGATGCCTCTGAGATGGACATGGATGTCATCAGAGACCGTGCAAACTAAGTGCAGAGTATCTGTTCACCTGCAGTTGTGGTCAAATTTAAGTTTGTGCTTCGCACCTTGATTATCCTAAGCTCAGCCGAAGGATCAGGCTGGCAGGGTGCAACATTTTATCATGGGGCACCATGACACCAGAAAGGCTTGGCTCATGGGCAATATTTGATATGCTGTATGTGTCCTATTATGTGGGTTTTGTGCAAGTATTGTCATGCAGAATGACATGCTTTGACCTGCTTTGATAGCCAAAAGAGTAGAGGCTACATGATTATTTTCTGCCCACAGGCTTTTTATGATTGTGAGTAAAGCTTCTAAGGGCAAGACAAAGCTTTACATTTCTCTTGAAATTCTCATTGGTTGCAACATTCTAACTTGGTGTCAAAACAGATTCATATATCAGCTTCTCTGATGCAGTGAGACTAGAAGCAATTTACAAAGTGCCTCTTTTGATGACTTTGAATGTCATTAATTCTCATCCCCTTTTGTCCTCAGTTGGTCTTTGATGCATCCAGTTCCTTACCTGTCCCATTGATGTGGCTACATGCAGCCACCCAACTCTCAAAATACCACCAAATTATTCCACGCAATCAAACCATCTAACACATCCAAAAAGTGCTTATGACTTATGCAAACTCCAAAGGCACAACCTCATCAATGCACCTAAGAACCAAAAAATGCTAAATGGTTGCTAGAACTTGCTACTGTGCCTCTGCCTTACAAAACAATGTGTATGCCTACCCCACCTATGCTTTAACATAATGCTTATGTTACACTTGAATACGGATGCCAGCTTGCTCCATCAACACATCACACTTATGAAATCCATTATTGTTGCAATAGTTATCTGTCATCAGCCATCACTTGGGGTTTGGAGACCCTAATGCTACTACCAGGAAAGGTTGATGGTGCTGAAGAGACTTTCACATGTTGATTAGAGTGGGGTTCATTTCAGTATTTGTGCAGTTGTAAGGGGAAAAGTGGATGTATAGCAAGAAAAGGTTTACATATCTTGGTGTTGAGTTCTCAAATTGCAATTAAAGTGCACATATACAAAACATCATTTGAAGACACTAGCATTGGGTCAAATAGAGTGTTGTGATGTGCAATTTCAGAATACCTAGCCTCAGATGCATGGGAGGAGGAAGTCCTAGGCAGTTGATGTTGGGATCAAATGAACTTTTGGTGGTCTGTGTTATCTAAAGTAGGTGATATGGTTGTCTGTGGTGAGTTTTGGTGGGTGTCCTTGAGCACAACTGGTTGAGTTGAAGCTGACACGGCTGAACAGTATACTTTATGCAACAATTAGTAATCTAACATATGGAAGATTGATTGGAAACGATGAACAGGATACTTGTAGAACAGCTACTATTCTAATATTTGGAAGATTGATCAGAAACAATGTGCGAAGTTTGTGCAGATGATCATCTGAAACAACGATAAGCAACAACACAAATAGTTAGACTATAAATCGCAGACTTATCCAAAAAGTCTGGCTTTTCACAATACTCATAAAAGTCTAGTCTGGATATAGTTTCAGGCAAGAATAATGTGTTCCAGACAGCAGCAACTTTTGACCAGGTAGATAGGTGTCTTGGTTTATAACCTTCTAGATACTGTGTTGCTGCAAATTGTTTTGCAGTTTCTGCTGTCCCAGTAGGTGCAGGAGACAGGTTGACATCTGCTCCATAGGTTTTATGGAATTGTTTAGTTGTGCACAACCAATTAATGATCGCCATTAAAATATGTGGAGGTTACAGGACCCAGGCATACATGGATGCATTTTTTGATGGCAATGTCATTTTTTGACACAATTGCACAGGTATGCCAGCTTTTGCCATACACTGGCAACAGCACATGTAGCTGCTGGCAATGCTGCATTGGCAACTCCCTTGCAGCAACCCTCTGCTGCTCCCAGCACTGTCACCCTCCCTACAGTCCCTATTACACCTGGTAAGTCTCATCTCACCGGGCTTTGGATAGCACCAGAGCAAGCAATCATTTGCAGGATTATCTGTGTGGCCTAATGTGTGCTGAAAGGTCAAAATGAACCAGGATCACAGTTTGCCCTACTGTGGTAATGAGCCCTCCTGAGTCATGAAGTTGTTGCGCCTGCAAGGTTTTCAGCTTTTGCAGAGTTGCTTAAACCTCTGCTCAGTTAAACAATCAACTTAGGGTACAATTGTATGTTCAAGGGGGCTGATGCCTTTTTTCATCTGTATGAGATGAAAATATTTCTTGAGATGAGTCGACTAGTGTCGAAACTTCATTTTTCTGATAATTGGCTCTGCAACCACTGTTGTCACACCCAGCCACCTGTTGTTTCTGCAGAACGAAGCAATCACTAAGGTAGGGCCATTGAAAGAGGAGGTCGTGACTGAAGTCCAAGCAGCCACTGCTGTCAAAGTGGAGGATGGTGGCCAGATTATGAACCAGAGCATGGGCACCATCACCAAAGGGTCTAAGGAGGTTGCTAACCCTTGATCTGCTTGGGTGGGTTATAGAATTATGGTCAAGGCTACTCTGAGGAGGAGGCCATACTTTTCACTGTCCACCTTGTGTGAACTTCACTCCACTCTTTTGTAGTTTCTCAATTTGTAGCATCTTAAGGTCCTGTAGATAAGCTGTTTAGAGGACCATCCCATGCAGCCAGTGACACCTTGCTTTCACCTTTGGAAGTCAGCCATTTGGTCATGCAAAGGAGCAGTAAAATTGAGCAGACAGTGATAATGCTTGACACTGGAGGTTTTGCAGGTGAAACATTTGTTTCTGGTTTTGGTGGATTTGCACAAGAGGACAGCTACACAGCTAGCACATCCCGTGCCGAATTCACAAAGTGGGAAACCAAAACTCCCATTCCACAACTGCACTTCATTGATGTCCAGTTTAGTGTGTGGCTCGTCGAGTTGTGGGGGATTCCCTTGGACCTCTCAGATGCAAGTTTGTAACTAAACCTGCATCTTGCTTAGAATAGAGCTTCCAAGGCAGTTTTTCTGCACTTCACATGATCATAGACTTTTCTTATCTTATGCTTAGGGATTTCTGCAGGGTTAGGCTGAAGATTCTGTCTTTGTACCTGGTGTGATCTATGGAATGTTTGGACAACTAGAAAATCAAAGAGGGAGTGAACTGTAATAATTAAGCATGATGTCCAGTTACATTCTTGCCCATTATTTGTCACCTATTCCCAAAGAGCAGGCATCTTGGTGCTGTGGAAAATTTTCTCTGCAGCTTGGTTGTTACTTAGGTTTGGTTTGCATACTCTAAACCGGTGTTTGTTTTTTTGGGCAAAATTTTGCATGCCTGTGAGAGAAAAAAAACCCTGGCGAAAGGCCTGTAGGAATTTTGGCCACACGACTTGGATGAAATCGCAAAAACATGAGCGTGCAGGATGGGCCTGTCGCTATCTATAAGACGAAGGGTCTAGAATATGTGCTGCCTCCACCAGTTCATGAGAGCCCTTGGATGTTGTGTGCGAGCCAACGAGCTCCTTCGTCTGTGCAGTCGTTTCAAGCAAGTGCCATTGCCGCCTCCAGACATTTCAAGTAGATGCCATCGCCACCTGCACCAGAAAGCAGTGATTTGGAGATCGCCACAAGCATGCACATTAGATTTTGAATGTTAGTACTTGTAGTAGGATGAGTTTATAGTTGTATTAGTGACTTAATGTAGCATCCAAACAAAAAAGGGAATCTAATAAGAGAAAACAAGAGGGCAAGAACAAGATGAAGATGTAGCATGTGTCTCAAGTATGGACTCTGATATTTTGCGCACAAGTCCCATTTCAATTTTCAACTTTGCAGAGATCAATTGTGGGCTGCATTTGTTTGTTGTACTTTGTGGTTGAGTGGCAGGGAGGTGGTTCTTGAATGTTAGAACTTTGGGAATGGCGTTGTGTGCAACCAGCAAATGGTCAGAATTTTCGATCTGATTCAATCTAATGTGCTTTAATGTGATTCAAGGTAAGCATTTCCTACATGCATTTGATCTTCCTAATACTTTATTTGTTGCAACACTAAGCATCTTAGCATGTGTGAGTTTTGATAGTTTGTAGAAGTCCGATCATGTTTGTTAGATCAAGTTTCTTTCTCACAAACTTTCTACTACAACATTTGTGAATAGTAGCTTGAAAGAGAAGCAACTTGTTCAATTGTTTGTTTGCACACGGTGATGGCACCATTGACACCTCCAATAGGGTTTGAATTTCGTCTTTTTTTCTACTATTGACTCTCCTGAATCTTCAAACCCTAGCAACGCATCTAATGCATTTGTACTTGTATCTTTGTCAAATGGGATTGTAAAGAGCTTTGAAATAGTTACAACTCCAAAGAATTTGCCAACACATCTACATTCAACATCGGAGAAAGTTACTTCAAAAGGCTCACTTGAACCTATTTTTGTTGAAACAAATGTTCCAAAAGTTGAAGTTGAGCATGGTCAACCAAAAAAAAGGAAACCTGAATGGGAGTTGAACCCGGGTTTTAGGAACATTGGGTTGCAAAATTCTATTGAACAAAACTGGTTTGTGCGAAGGACGGAAATATGCAAATGGTGAGATGTAAAGTTTGTTCTACTATAGAGGGGAGGGAGAAGCTCTTGGTGCCAAAGCTAGATTCTTTGGTAAAGCATTTTTGGGTGAAAAAATGCACGGTTGCAAAACTTGGTTTTGTTGTTGGCCAGTTTTATTCATGTCTACTAACACACATATGAAGAATGAAAAGTTGGTTGCCACAAGGCATGACACAGTTCTTGCTTAGCTTCATAATGGGGCTAAGGCAAAGAAGAAGAAGTATATTTAATTTGTTGCAATTTGACATCTTTTACAACAAGGAAGACCCATGACTAATTTTGAAGCTTTCAAGTCTTTCAAGTCTTTGTTCTAGTTTCTCAAGTTTGAGAATTGTCCCTGCAAACATTGGTGCGATTTCACAAGCTAGAATATGGCAAAGGCAATGCATGATGTTGTTTTCCATGCCACAAAGGATGTTGTATAGAAATCAAAATATCTTTCGATGAATTATGATGAACTCACCACCATTGATAATCAAATTTGGTTATCTATTCATGTTTATGTGACGGAAGAATAAAAGAAACTCCCCATCTTGTTGAACCTACAAGGGTGGTTGATGGATCTACTATTAATAATTTGACCTCTTTGATAATCCAAAGTCTTGTTGAGCATGGGGGGTTAAGTGAAGGTGACATTGCTAAGAAACTGATTTACTTTGGTTTAGATGGGGTTACAATTTTTCATGGTGTTAAAAGTGGTGTTACCACTCAACTCGTGCATAAACATGCTCCATTTGTGAACAGTGTCCATTACATGCCTTGTCACACCAACTTGGTTGTTCAAAGCTTGAACAAGTTGAGTTTGGTTTCTAAAATTGAATCTATGTTTGCTTCCATCTACAATTATTTTGATCATAGTCTTAAGAGGCATGTTGAGGGGTTTTTGGAAAGCAAAGGTAACAAAATCTTGAAGAACATAAAAACCTGTTGGATTTCTATGTTGTCACCTTCCAAGTGGGTCTTAGCTAAATATAAGGCTCTAATTGTAGAGATGGCTATTTATAGTCCCACCATCGATGTTGCAAAAAAAAAATTATGAGCTCTTTTGTGATGTGGAAACACTTTTAGGACTTGCATGTGTGTTGCCTTTGCTAGAGTCAATGTAAGGCTGGTCCAAGTTAATTTGCATAAGCATGAAACACTTTCATTTATGACTTCATTATTGTTATTAAGCTTTGTGAATCCAACCTTCAAACAATGTGTTGTGAACTTGGGAAGAGGTTTTTATCTCAACATTTCACCATTTTCCATGATCTTGTTGAACATGCCCATGATCATTTACCTTTGATTTGGTGGATAGAGCATGTATCTTGCATTCAATATGCTGGATTTGATTTTTTTGGAAGCACATACATGTTGCATACCATAGATGCAACCATATGGATTACAAGTATGGTGAATAAGGAGGCTTGGTCTCAATGTGTAGAAGTTGTGAAGCAACAATGTGCCAAAGTTGTTGCAAGTTTACTTTTAAAATTGAAGAAACATTTTCCTGCACAAAAGTTGTTGACTATTACTAGGGTAATTTACCCTTAATATTGGTTTTTTCCAAAGTTGAAACAACATTTCTAGATCATATGGCCATTTTTGCAAATGCATTTTGGGCACCAAAAGCCCATTAGTAATTCAAGAATGTTTGTTGGGCCATCGATCAACCCTGTTCTACTTGACTAGCAATCTTCATGTTTCAAGTTTACGATGCAAAATCATGCTCAAACTGCCATGTTGCCTCCCCATGATTATAACCCCACAATGAGATTGTGAGTAAAACTTGGAACTAGTGGGATTTTAAACCACCAACTATATGAGTGGTTTTAAATGGCCAAAATTTGCATGGTCATGGTCTTTGGGCAACATGGAAGATGAATGGACCTTCTCCAACCTTTCCTTCATGAAATCAAAGCTTCGAAACCATTTGACTATGCACTTGAATCTTGTTGTGTAGATGTATGCACACAACTTTTACTCATTGGAAACCTTCCCATATGACATAGCAATACACACTTGGAATGATGACCATTAGCATTATGTAGTGGCGGTTTAAATATTTTTTTAGTTTGCCATGTGATCTCATCTTACCATTGGTTTTATAAGCAATTGATTTTATGCTTTATATGGCTTTTGAATGCGGTTTCAACTTGTTGGTTTTATGTTAACATTGTATCTAGCTATTGAAGAAATTTAGAATGCTTATGAAAGCCTTTTTTTGCAAGATTTGGCCTTATGTTGCACATTATATGTTTTTATGTGTCCATGGGAGTTTCAACTGACTCTAGTTGTCAATGGTGGTGATGTGGAATCACACTCATAGTAACTTTTCTTCTTCTTTATGCAAGTTTTTTTTTTCCTATGAAAGCTTACATTGTTCCTTAGGGCAATTGTCTGGGATTAGCACTTAGTCTTCTTTTCCTTAGGGAGGTTGCTTCTTAAGGGCAACTTTAAAATTTTATTTAAATGTTTTATGTTTTTTATCATCCATTTCATTTGGTGGAAAAACAATTGGGAAAAGGATTGAACCCTAGACCTTTGAGTTGAAAGAAGGATTTAAATCATTGCATCACATTATTATTTTTTGAAATTATTGTGTAAAAAAGATATTTATACCCTTAATCATTGTGCAGGTACAACAAAAAAAAGTCTAATTTTTTTTCATGTTGGGCATTGTAATGTAATTGTCTTGAACCCAATGCCACATTTAATTCAGTATCATTGTATAATGTCTACTATTAGCAAAGTAGGACCCATGTTAGCAATAGGTAGGACCCAAGCACATCTCTTCACACCTCTTCAAATTGTTTGTAACCACAAAACTTATCATGTTAAAATGTTTGACATCTCATATTTGACATCATGCCACATCCAATAGCCTCATAAACTAAAGTGTGAAAAAAACTGTCACCGCATGAACACATAACACTCTTTGAGTGCTTGCCACAAGGTTATGAACATGGACTTGTTAACATAGCCACTTTGAGAAAGACAATTTTTTTTTGAGTAGCCAATTGGAGCTCAAGTGTTTAAAAAAATTTGCCACTTGACACCCCACTATGGGTAGATGGTAGCCAAAACTCCTCACCTGGACAAAATGAAAAAAAAAACACTGCCCTAAATCCTAAACCCTACTCACAAACAAGAAGAGAAGAATATTTTCCCTGAAACTCTTTAATGATCCAGAGAGTAATCTAGGGTTACTTATTTGTTGATAACAATCATTTGAATAATGGGTACACTATGAAACAAGGTGCATACTTACTGTGCACATCATCATTCTGCACTATTTGGCTAACGAATTTGGATTGTGTATTTGTCAACTCGCATAAGAACAATAGGAGGGGAAAAAATGCTCAATGAAAATTGGATTGAACAATTTGTCGCCCAGAACAAATCCAGTGTGACTCATATAATGTGCCAAATTTGCCAGATTTTGAGGTTTTTTTTTCCCCCTGAAATTGCCATATTTGGACAGACAATAGGTTCTGGTGGGTCACCAAAATATAGCAGGATTAATATTTCTAGCTTCCTCTTTGACCTACCAGGGTATCAAAGAGGGTATCATTAGATCATGTTTAAATGAAGGTTGTTAGTGTCATTGAACATGGTTCAAAAATAGCTATAAGACATTGGGCTTGGATGCCCAATGTTAAGCCAAATCTTGATTAATATGATTCTTTGAATTTCAATGATGTTGAGAAATTTGAGAAATTTTCTTTTTTTAAATAGTTTTTCATCAAAACCAACATCGAACTATGTAGCAGGGGATTTTGTGCCTCCTATAAGCATATAGTCCATGTTGAGTTTGTGACAAGACCCAATTTCAGTTTGGTTTCAAACCTTCTTAAATTTCTCTTGTATTTGATTTTGTGTAGGTGAATTGTTTGAAGATGTTACATTAATGAAAAGTTTTTGCAACTTCAACCCAATTGCAAAATTCTAAATAGTGTAATCTCAGTGTTAAGAATTTCCACTACAGATGGCACCAAAGGCCTGTCACCTATAACCACTCAATGAGTGGAAGATGTCTTAACAAAATGTTAAGAAACAAGTTTCAAGGTGCCAACTAGCCAACAATGACAAGTAACACCACATCAATGGTATGTATGGAAGCCTATGTGTGATTACCAATCATATCATGCATATTTAATTGCTAGTTTGTATGCCATGGGTGCACCATTGTTTGCTTGTAGAGCATTCTATTAAGGGAACTCTAGTAAGTCTAATGCACGTGGGACTTCTGAATTGCAAACAAAGAACTCGGTATGGATTTTCATCCGATCAAATTATGCAATTGAAATACAATGGCTAATCTATGAAGCAAGCTTGCATACAATTGAGAGATGTGTGATTATCTCACCTTCATAGATAGTCTTTTTATATCTCCATAAAAGAATTCTTCATATGAAGAATGGTGTCTTAAAACAGCAGACTAAAGGCTAGCACAATAATGGCACCTTGTGAGGAAGGTTTAAGATCTCGTGGGCCTTCCAGGCAAGACATTATACTCTCACCCCCAGCCCCACCCTCTTCAAACTTCACAGGGTCAAAGGAACCACTTGAGTGGTTCTGCACTGTTGCATTGCATGTTCTGCAAAGATGAACAAAAGCATGGTGTGCCATCACACTGCTGCAGGACAAGCTAATTACCAGTAGCCTAATTCCAGGTACCATACTGCAGCAGGTTTGTTTTTTCTCAATAAAACTCCACCAACATCTGTCCAACAACCTCCGCAGAACCATGCAGGCAACACACAGGGCATCAATCACTCTAAACCCAATGAAGCTTGATGAGGGTATTTAGTGGTCCTACATCTTCTGGTCCATAAGATGCTAAATAAGATATAGTTTCTGTCCTGCTTCTTCCAGTCTTTTGGATTTCCCATCTTTTGTTATCAAAAGGATAGGAAGCTTATCCAAACTCTCAAACCAGGAGATCCCCATGTTTTGGGGCCCATGCACACAGGGATTTGTCTACCTACCACTTTGTCCCAGGCTCCTCATTACAAAAACATTTCCTAAGGCCTTATTCTACACATAATCACTGACCACCTTGTGAAGTTCACCTAGGGTTTTTGCAGGGTGCTGTCAGTCCTTGGATCAATAGGACAATTCTGAGTTGTTACAATCCAAAGATTCCCTGCAACAAACCGACCAAAGATACCATCATACAAACTAAAACATGTTGTGGTGGAGTGCTGTGCATCCCCTCACTTATTGAAGATATCAGCAAAAAAAATCCATGTATGAGGCTACCAAATCTAATTTTTAATCTTAGAATTGCAAATTTGCAGGTGCCAGTCAAATTCAGAACAGAGCCACCACCACACCAAGGACATATCTAAGATAGAAGGGCTCTCTCCTCATCTTGTAATCATATCCGTTCTCCTGCAGCATCTTCAAAGACATCTTCATGGAGTGAGAAATGATTAAGCTTCTGATTGGCACCCAACCAGCAAAAAGGACATAGATAGTTTCCTTTGTATTATGAAATCATCTCCAAATACCATGCCTTCAAAGCCCACCAGCTACTCTCTATGCCAGTCCATTCAAAATCTGATAATTGAATGCACTTCCATCCAATAATTGAAGATGAACTTTGAACATTTGCAATGGTGCACCAAACCACAACAGTACATTAAACGAGCAAAAATATAGCACACAACTTGTAAAACCAGCTCAATCCCATAGTAAATTATTGCTAATTCAGCACTTAAGAATCAAGTTAGCAATGTAATGCATCTGCAGTTGATGCTGCTAAGTCTCAGAAATATTGATAGGTCATAAGGAGGGAGGGGCATCAACTGCACACTTGATCTGCCTTCCCCCTTGATCATGTCCCATAACAAGCTCAACTGACTACTGGATATGGTCTCAGCAATCCCACACCTCATCTATATCCAGTAGCTGGCATGCTCTACCCAATTACCTAGTCCACACCTTTTCACTTTCAAATGCAGAAAACCATAGATACTACTTTTGAGGACAAAAAAGATCAAGCAATTCTGATTAATTCCAATGGCAAATGGAGGCCCATATCATGGCCACCATTTGGCAAAGCCACTGAGTGTGTCCCAGCACAGCAGGCTGTGACACACCAGTGGATCTGTTTAATGGAAGTTAGGGTTAAGTAAATCAAACAACTCTGTTCATATCAAGTAAGCCATACATGATTAGAAATTTACCTAAAGACATTCAGCCTTCAGCTCAAGCAGAAGGGACTGCATGCCATCTATCCCACAAACTAACTTCCATATCCTGCACTATAAGCAATTCAATATAAGCAATTCAAGGGTTCAGCACCTATAGTTCTCAAAGCTCTAGTAGTAGTAACATGAGTGGGATCTCAAATGTGTACTAGATAATCAATCCTAGGCAGCTGTCTTTTCCCATTTGAGGGGCTTAACAACCTCCCATGTGAAATCTGGGTCACTGCGGCCAAAATGCCCATAAGCAGCAGTCTTCTGGAACCTCTTGTTGCCACCTCGCTTGAGATCCAGGTTAATGGACATCATACCTGGCCTGAAGTCAAAGGTCTCCTTAATGATCTTCAGAATTTCAGCATCAGGGATCTTCCCTGTGCCATAAGTATCAACGAAAACAGACAGAGGCTCTGGCACACCTATGGCATAAGAGACTTGGACAATGCAGCGCCTTGCAAGCCCTGCAGCCACAACACTCTTAGCCGCCTGTCTCACGATGTAGGCACCGCTACGATCCACCTTAGTGGGATCCTTGCCGGAGAAAGCACCACCGCCATGGGCGCCCCATCCTCCGTAGGTGTCAATGATGATCTTCCTTCCGGTGAGACCGGCATCTCCGTGAGGGCCACCGATCACAAACCTTCCTGAAGGGTTCAAGTGGAAGATGGTATTCTCATCAAGGTACTTCTCAGGGATCACTGGTTTGATGACATGCTCACGCAAATCAGCCGCTATCTCGTCGTTGGTAACGGTCTCATCGTGCTGAGTGGAGATCAGAACGGTGTGCACTCTCAATGGCACCATGGCACCACCTTCGTTCCTGTACTCGATCGTCACCTGTGTCTTTCCGTCGGGTCTCAACCAGCCGCACGTCCCATTCTTCCTTACCTCTGTCAGCTTAGCTCCAAGCTTCGTTGCCAAGACGTGAGTCAAAGGCATCAACTCCTCGGTCTCGTCCGTCGCGTACCCGAACATGTGTCCCTGGTCACCGGCACCGATGTCCTCGGGTCTCTTGGTGAGATGGCCGTGGACACCCTGTGCAATGTCGGGGCTTTGCGCCTCTATGTTCATGAGAACTTTGCAGTTGTCGGCATCGAGGCCAACGGCATCTGAGACGAAGCCGATCTCCCGGCAAGTGTCCCTCACGATTTTCTCGTAATCGACCTTGGCCTTGGTTGTGATCTCACCAAAGACCATGACCATGTTGGTCTTGGTGCAAGTCTCGCAGGCCACCTTGCTGTCCGGGTCTTGCTCAAGGCAGGCATCTAGAACTGCGTCGGAGACCTGATCGCAAAGCTTGTCGGGGTGTCCCTCGTTCACAGACTCGGAGGTAAACAGAAAGGTCTCCATCTACACCCCGAATGAAACACAGAAATCAGAAAATGGCCAAAAAATAAATCAGACGATAAAAAAAGCATTCCGCTCCAGTCTACTGCAATGCCTGTCAACGGCAGGCAGAACCTGGAAAACTACAGCTCACTTGACCTTATTTGTCAGAGACACCAAATTCGCTACCACATCAACCCTCAACCGCCACATTAGGGCATATAATCCACTTCTTTTCCTTACTGAAATCGAACAAAATGCAGGGGAAACAAGACTAAACTTCCAACATTCATCGCACAAACAAGCCTCTACAACGGTACGACCGAGAATCCTCATTAGAGCGGCGGTAGGGCATAAAATTTCCATGAATCAATAGGGCAAACAAAGACTACAGCAAACAACCAGGCTATGCCATCTGAAGCCACAACAACGCGAGGGAAGAACAAAGCCATCTCTTGAACCCGAAGGAAACAGGAGAACATAGTGAGACCAAACCGAAGAGAAACATAAGAAGAAGTAAAACGAGCGCCTAAGATTCAATTCTTGTTGGTAAGGGCAAAAATGAAGAAAAAAATTCGTAACTCACCTTGAAACCTCTGCAACAACTTCAAGAATCCTCCGAGCGGTACAGAGGGACGCCTGAAGAAAGCGAGGAGTTCTAAGAAAGCAGCGAAGGAGGAGTGAGCGAGAGGAGATGGGGATTCAAGGAAAGCAACGGAAGGATATAACAACAGAAAGAAGAAGCTCCTGGCCCTGTTCCACAACGGCGGCGATGTTTCCGAGACCTTCGAGATGAAATCGGGAGCGTCCAGTCGATTAGACGGTGTAGATTCAGATCACTCTTTGGCCCTGCCTGTTGTCCCCATCCCACCAACTTCTTTGACAACTGTAAAAACCGTTACCGGCAATCGCCGGTGGCTGGCTCCTTCTAGAGCAATGGAGTTACGCCAGAGTGAACCAGGACCCACCACTGCACCATCCATCCAGTGGCTACCCTTTACGACTCAGTTGTGTGGATGGATGAACTCCAGCTGAGTTAGTTTATCTGGTTTTACATTGGTAACACATTCTCTAATAAAAGGAGATCGTATTTCTAGGTAGATAGGTAGGAAAATTAGTGCCTATTAGGTAAGCAGATAGTTTATATGTTTTTGCATAGGTAATGGAAGGTTTTACTACCTACCAAGTGGGTTGCCAGTAGGTAGGGAGGAAGCGGGTTGTCAGTTGTTAGCAGTGTTTTTTTTTTTTTTTTTTTTTTTTTTTTTTTTTTTTTTTTTTTTTTTTTTTGTTTTTTTATTTTTT
>Ga0116227_10002371_pt1 | contig 42969 bp, 20 predicted proteins | sample S1TSphgellanicum_FD_89693 | JGI IMG/M metagenome (GOLD analysis project Ga0116227, IMG submission 89693) | Host-associated microbial communities from peat moss isolated from Minnesota, USA - S1T2_Fb - Sphagnum magellanicum MG | ecosystem: Host-associated > Plants > Peat moss > Unclassified... | reverse complement strand
GATTTTAAAATACGTTATTTTAAATATTAGATATAAAAAAAAAAAAAAAATTTTGATAATGTTAAAAAATAAAAAAAAAAAAAAAAAAAATATAAAAAAAAAAAAAAAAAAAAAAAAACTTGAATCATTTCATTTGGACAAAATCTCAATAAGATATGAATTTTTTTAATTTATGTTTTTATAATGTTTAAAATGAAATATTTGATAAATAGAATGTAATGTAACAAATTATCACAACAAGTGTAGTGGTTTGAAAGGAAGGGTGTATGCTTCAATCTTAGAAGTCAAGGGATCAAACCTCACAAATGGAATGGTTATGGTTGATAATGGTAAATGATTGAATATTCTCCTATGTAATTCCCTAAAGTAGGTGCCTACTTAAAGGGAAAGGCTAATGCACATTTTTATCCTCTTACCAATTACTTGATTAATACTTCTTAATTCATCCACCAATTTCAACCGTTCTCCAACATGTTGCAAATTAGGCTCTTACATCCCATTTTTGAATCTACATCATGGGTTAATTCTAGTTTTGATTTCAAGAAAAATTTCATAGCCTTGAATTTCACAACCTAATTTTTACAAAACCATTTTTCAAATTTGAGAATTTTCCACATCTCGAAGAAGAAATGTGGTTATGGTGATAAGTTTTTCCAAATATTGCAGATTAATTCTTCTATTTCATTAAAGTACCTTCCATTCATCTTCCAATGTAATTTCCAAAAAAATTATTTATAAATAAGTTCATTATGAAAATAACCAAGTAATGATTTGATCTCATTCCGTCCCCTCTCATCAAATATTGCATTACTAGGCAAAAGCAAACTATGGTGAATATTTTTGTTTAATTACATTGTATTGTTTTCTTAGGTGGGGTTTTTGAATTTGAACCATGTCAACACTAAAAAGAAATTTCACAATGGTTTTGCATATTATGGTAGAACATAACCCCAAAAATAGAAAAGAAACGAAAAGAATCGTTTGATATGTATATCATGATGGATTGAAATATATTTACCAAAAATATACTTGTAATTGGGTATTGAAAAATGCAAATATACTCCAAAAATGATTGAAATGATTTTTAACTTTTATGAAATTTGTAATATATATTTCACATACATGTGATTGCACATATTTTGAACCATGTGAAATTTTGATAATTTTCATCTCACAAATGTGATTTTTTTAATGTGTTGACCTTAAACATGATGTGATAAATTGAAATTTTGACAAAATATCATTTGGAAATGGAAGGTGACAAACATTGTGAATTGGGCCAATGCTTTAAATCCATTTTAAACATTTATTTGGATGATTAATGAAACCAAATACCTAATGAAGTCTAAAATGAAAATTGGGTTTTATTATACCATATATACCATAAATATATTCATGATTCCTTGAATCTAAATGATTAAATTTATTTTATTTTTTCAAATATTATTAAATAGCATTATCTTTGTAAAAATCATAATCCTAAAACTTAACACTAAAAAAAATGCAAGATTAAATGCACCACATGTTGGGAGGTGTATAATACAATATTAAACCCAAAAAGGCTTAAAAGGGGGTCATTGTAACTTGTTTTTACCTTACTTTGTTACTCACCCCATGAATGGAACTTTTGGGCACATAAATTTTATCTAGTCAAGCCATGATCATTTTGGACCCATGGTAAAGGTTGTCCCACTAAAAAATTGAAATTGCTTTTGACTTTTCTTAATTTTTTCCACACCCAATGCTAACTTTAGGCTAACCCAAGCCATTTTCTCCTTCTCTAAAATTAGCTTCCTTTAAGAAGTAGGTTTATTTTGTTTGCATTCAGCCATGTTCAAATCACCACCCAATATCCATTTCAAATCTCAAAAAGACTAGTGGCCAAATCCTTTCACAACTTACACCTTTCAAAAGGGTTAATTATTAGGGACATAAATGTTTGGAAAACCAAACCACTATTATGTAGACCATTGAAATGGATCCATTGAATCTTATTCCCCCAAATATGCCATGATTAGACATGAATTTAGTCCATTTGGGGTCCACTAAAATAGTGGTGTGAGTCATCTTTTCAATTTTTTTATTTTGCATTTTAGAAATTATGACACATCCCTAAGTTTGTCAAGTGGTATTGAAAGTAAGAGAACCCTGCTAATTCTTATTTTGGTAACGAAATGCAACCCATGGCACACTCCATAGCTGCCAAGAAATAAATAAAGGTGGGATTTTTTTTTTTAATTCAATTTTGTCAAGTTATGAATCCTATAACTTGGTGGGTTCATAATTCCCATATGCAATTTTTGATCGCGGAGATTTGAAGGTTGAAATTGTAACCTTTGAAAAAAAATCCAACGCCATATCAAATGTTCAATTTGGAGGTCATTTGATTTTTTTGGGGGGGTTTTAGTGGTCAAGAATCAAATTGCCAATTTGATTCACTACTACAAAATGTGGGTGTAGTTCACTAGTGAATCCATTAGATCCCCAGTAGGTCTCATTTAATGGGATTGATGAATTTACTCACGATCGAGTGAAAGCACTTGGCAAATAAGGACACATTTTTTTGTAGCAATTCTTGTTCTTTTAACCATAACTCCTAATTCAAAACTCCAAATGAAAAATGCAAATACACTTTAATATCTATGTTTCAAATTCTTTCGAATGGTATATTTTATGACCAATTTGGACCACATTTACTACCTTCATGTTTGTCTCAAAAATTCAAAACTATTGTGAAACCACAATTAATCCCAAAATGTTCCTCAATTGGGAGTGTTTGGGACACATTTATTTGCACTTTCTCATCTTTGGAATGTGATTGAAGTTTGAAACACCTAATTAAACCACTCCCATTTTTATGCTTTAATTTTGGTTGCAAACCTAAGTAAGGCTAAAGTCATAACATGTTACATCCTTCTTCAGCCTCAAAAATCCAACAAGTTGTTTTTAACATAAGGCCTTTTCAATTCATGTTGTTCTTTAAATCATCAATATTAAAAAATTCCAATTTTGAAAAAGGATTGTGCACATTTGATATGGAAAAAATACATTTAAAGGAAAAAAATCATGGTCCATAAAATAATTTTGAACTTTTTCAACATGCAAAAGGACTTTTGAAACATCACCAATTTTGATCATTGAAACTTTGTAATTAATGGAACTTATTCCCAATCTTTTTCATAATCCAAATTATTGTGTACCCCTTGTGATTTTTCAATTTTTCAAAAAAATAATTTTATGCATTATAGACCCCCCTTTGTGGCCATGTTTATTGTGTTTGCACCCTCAATGAATTTTCCTACATTTTCCTCACATGTATTTTTGTTTAAAAGTTTCTTGAATCTTCATATGTCAAAGATTGATAATGATTTAAAAGTTATTCCTTGTTTAATTGATGTTATGGATTTGTTGTCTTTTGTTGCCCTCTTGATCAATATGACACAATTTTCCTTCTCCACTTCCATTTGAATTAAAAGGTGATTGGTTATTACATTACATGGATGCAAGTTTATCCCCTACAACAAATAATGGTTTTTTAGAACATTCAAGTTGATTGATTAGTCCCTTTTTACTAATGCACACACTAGTACATAATGAATCCAAATCCACTAATGAATTCATTAGGTTTTATAGTGAATTAGGTGAATTTTGGTCCTAGTGAATCTTTGCGAATTCATCAATTACTTAGTGATCAGCGACAAGTTGATACAAACAAGTCAATTTACTAACATATGAACAAGTAAAATTTTTGAAAATTTTAATTATTTTATATTCATTATTTTATATTAATTCTTTTATTTGAATTATTGTATACTGAATATATAATTCAATTTTTATTTTTTTTTAGTTTTCTTTAATATTGAAAGTCTTAAGAAGATTCAAACCTATCTACCTTGGTGGGTAACAAACTAGGACCTACTTACTTGTGCATGTAGGCAAGTAGGAAGGAAAGGAAAAATTGTAGATGGAATGAATAACTAAAAAGATATTTCATTTACTTTGTAATTTCTATTTAAGGTCAAGCATTTTTTTACTCACCCCAAATTGGCATACACAATAATTTTTCCTACACAAGAAAAGACATGTTGTTTATATAGCTTGTGAAATGAGATTCAAAGACAAAACATATGGGTTAAATCTTTTACTTGCACCTCAATTTTATCAACTAAACCTTTTTCAAAAGCCAATTTTAATTAATAATATCCTTTTCACATTATGTCAAAATGAAATGATTTAAACTTCATTATAAAAGGTTTTCTCAAAATCTACACAAAAGAATTATAAAAATGATTAAAACAATATTTGAATTAAAAAAATTGCACGTAAATCTTGCATTTCAATACATTTCAACAACAATGCCTAGAAGACATTTTCTTTCCTTAACCATCATTATTTTCTCATACTTTGTCCCAATCAAAGAAAAGTAAAAGATATGATTTTACTTTTTATTACATAGTATATTTTAACTATGAAATTTAATACAAATAGTTCATAAAATATGATGCATCAACATATAACAATGTTATTCTCAAAACCATTCAATGTTACATGGAATACTTTTAAAATACAATACATTTAAATATGGTATATCAAATACATACATGTTAATTCTTATATTATACTATGAGTTTCATTATTAAGTATAAAATATAAATTAATTTCAAATAATAAATATCTAACGAAATGAAGAATTTATTATAAATTATAAATAAATTTTATATTATACTCATTTAATTCACAAATATTTTCATATGTTATATATAAATGATCTTGTATGATAAAAATATTGCATCAAAAATATTATCTTTGCATGAACAAATAATATGTTTTACATTTTTATCAAGTTAACCCCAGAATAAAATATTAATTAGTATATATATAGGTAATTTTATATCTTATGTATTTTATATCATATATACATTTGATATATGATATATTATATAATTTTATTTAAATAATATATAATTTGGATTTAAAATGATAATATATGTACATAAACTAGCAATAACTTATATCGTTAATTGATATAATCAATAGATTTATATATATATATATATAACATTAATTGTCAATATCAAAATTTTATGTAGATTATATTACTGGAAATAATATGTTAATAGATTATACAAACTAATAAAATATATTTAAAGATTATTTTCTTACGAATATTTAATTAATATGGACCGAAAATAAAGTAAATTATGTTATAAAATTTTATTATTAACATATATGGAATATCTCAATTTAATGTTAATTATTTCTACAAGTTTTAATTTAATATTTACTTTTATTATGAAATTATTTTCTTGTGTTTTATCTTATTGTACATATTTAATTCTTAAAATATTTAAATAGTCCCTAAATTATATATTATAAATACTAATCTAGTCCATAATTCTAAAATTATATATATAAATTATTAATACTATTTCAAATGATTAGTATTAATGAAAAAAAAATTTAAATTTTGAAAATCTCTTTTTTATGTTGAATGTTTTTGTAGTCCATTTGGTTTCAAAATAATGGAATATTTTAATTAATTATAAATCAACTTATATGATAAAATATCAAAAAAATTTATAAATTATTACTTAACATAAATAAATTTTTAGATTGTATTACTTATGTTAATCATATATATTTATATGTTAATATTAATTGTAATCACCGAAATAAGTATTTTTTTTACATTATATTGCAATATATTATATAGTATGTATGTAACAACACATATGATTAAAATTGGATTTTCATAGTTTTATTTCTTAAATATGTCTTTACATTGTAATAAATGAAGGCCCAAAATTTACTACGATAATTCAATTGAAAATTGTAGGTAAAACAAATTACTAAATAAATTATAAGTTCGTTTAAATCACCATTTAATGTTATATTGGAACTAATTGATGCAATAAAATGTTAGAATCAATAATCTTACACATTATAAATTAATTATATTAAATAATGATTATTAAAATATATATATTTAACATTGAAATTATCATCTTAATAATACCAAAAATAACTTTAATATATTATTTTGACTACAAGTGAATGTGTAGTTGAAGTTTCATAGAAAGTGAAATGAAATTAAGGCATGATAAATTTTGTTTACTTTTACAACCTTGTAGTGATTTAGATTAGTGGATTTGGATTTATCATGTACTAATGACATGTACATTTTGACTAAAGGGTTGTAGCTTGAATGATGTGTATTTTTTTACTGATCAACTTGAATAAAATGACCTATTTGACTACTAGTCAAATTTGACAATGAGTCAAGTTGAACTAAAAATGACCACCTTGGTCAAAATGATTACTAATTTTGAGTCAAATGTAACATTTAGTCAAATTTAACAAAATTAAATGACACCCCTAATTAATATGACTAATGGTTTTCCAATCAAACACAACATTTAATCAAATTGAACAAAAACAAATGACATCCCTAGTTAAAATGGTCAATAATATTTTAATGAAATGGGACATTTTATGTAAACTAACATGTTAGGCTAAATAGGTAGGTAGGTAGGTAGTTAATGTAAGCCTACAAGACCAAGGTTATTTAGCTAATTATCATCCTACATCCTACTTGCTACAATTCATTTATAGTTGATTTATAGTTTACTTGTAATTTATTTATATTTTAAAAAGGTTTTTAAGACGATGAGCACATGGAAGCTTTCATGGAATCTTTTTTGAGTTAGGTCCCCAAATGGGGATAAATAAAGGTTGCACCCCTATTATTTTCAATTTATTCAACATACAATTTTGCACCATAACCTTACTTGTTTATTTTCATATTCATGTTTTCAAATGTGTTCTCAAAATAAAATTCCATTTGAACTTTTGTCTTGCACATTTCATGTTCTTATATTTGATTTTCTTGTTTTATGTTTAGATTTAAATCTAGGCTTGCTCTTATCATAGTCTAAATTGGTTTTCACATACATTAAAAATATTTTGCCTTCATAATTTTCATGTTTATGACATTTTGATCTTATGTCCCATTCAAATCTTGTAAAAGACTTGATCTTCAAATTGGCATTAAATACACCCACATTTCCCAATGTAAGTATCTAGTGGTGCCTAAACTTGCCCTACCTCCTTGAGTTGGTCTTCTCCCTAAACTTCATAATTAATTTCTCACAAAATGTTTTTTACTTGGGTGTTAACAACATTGAGAGTTTCAATTGCTAGTTTGGCATTAGCTACTTCCTCTCTTTGATTAAATGAATGCCTAACATTTCCAATTATGTTCACTGTGTGTAGTTGCTCCAATTTAACTTATGCTCAATAAGAAAATTGACCTAGTATTATGTCATTTGACCTATGTGGACTTGATTATGACATAGACATCACATTGGGAAATGAATACCTTTTTCTTGGGATCACCATGGCATCACAAGAAATTATGGCTATGTGTTTAGGATGACCACATCTAATGTGCATGGTTTCATACTCCTCTTCCACCCCATTCTCACCTTTAGAAATCTTGATTTCTTGAGTTCTTTTATTTCCATTTAATTTCCTTGGTGACCAACTCATGGGGTTTTTTCCAATTTTTGTAATATTATGATTTATTTTTTCTTCTAGTGAGTTTTTTTTCTAATTCCACCCTACCCTACTTCAAGGGTTTAAAGTCCTCCATTATGAAATCCTATGTCATTACTTGGAGCTAAACAATTGGAAGGCATGCTTCATTGTGCAAGCTTTTCATTACTTTCATTACTTAAAGTTCACTTTGATCCTTAGATGATTACATGTGGTTTGTGACCATGATTCATCTTTGGGCAATTAAAATGAAACCAAGTACATCTAGTTTGGGGTCAACAAGACCTTTTGAAATTCCCTTTTATTTGGGCTTTGGATTTAGCTTCTTTGGTTCTTTCATTAATCTTGTCTCACTTCCTTTTAGGAGGGTTACCTTTATTGCTTTGTGATGAACTACAAAGGCCAATTAACCCTTTAATTAGGTGATATAGGTATGTGTAGAAGATTCAATCAAATATCCCTTAAATCAATACCTTTGGAACTAACAATTGTTGAAATCCAAATCACATCATAGGTCAAAAGAACCTTGGGGATTGATTACGCTATTGAAATTAAAATGGATTCAAGGTTTTGCATAGCTTTAGACCTTGAATAGGGTATTGGCTTGTGCATTTGTATATGATGGGGAGGTTAGGAGTCTTACTACCCAATTTACAATTTTAATTTAATAGAATTATTTATGGTTTTTTTTGTGGAATCAAGGTGAAAACAATTTTGATTGTTTCTAGGTAGGTCGTTGTGAGGTAGAAGAAGCCATGATTGGCTTCCACCTTGTAATGAAAAAATTCATTAATGATAACCTTGTTGAACATTTTTATCCAATCAACAATGTCATTGTTTAGGATTTTGTTGGGCTTAACAAATTGATGATGATTGTATGTTACAAATGAAAAGCAACCTCAACATCAAGAATAGATTCATGGAGAGGTTCACCTTCATTTATGAACAAATGTTTGTGATTTTGAAATCATTCACTTGTTAAGGTCTTTTTTTACTCTTGTTTGAATGGGTTCCAACCTTTCAAATTTTTAGGTCTAACACCTAGCATCTCTAGATTCAACTCCTCTTTATTGTTCACATCACAACTAGGTTACCTACAAGCAAGTCTTGGTTATTGGTGGTCCTACAAGTTCACATTGAACTTCATATGTGCCATCAAATTTCCTTGTGTAACCTCTTTGAACAATCTGGCCAGAAGGATGGGGCAAGGAACAAAAAAAAGACAAAAATGTTAACTACTAACTATAAACAATTGCAAAACCTTAATTTCTAACAAGAAGTCTAGCTGAAAAAGAGGATCAATAACCTGCCCTAAGAATTTGCAAGTTTAATTGAAAACATGAGTAAAAAAACCAAGGCAATAATGACTTGTAATGTTTTTCTCTAAGACTATTTCAATATAATTTAACACAATTGCCAAAATAGCTTAAAGTCACACACCATGCCCCTTATTCCCTTCATGGGTCAAGTTTAAAATATTTTTCACAACCATCTCCTTTTATATATTACATTAGCAAGTGAAGCCTAAAAGTCCTTGTTGATTTTGTGTTTTGCATCAATTTTTTGGGGAGTTCATGTGATTTTAAATAATATTTCTAGAATAGGAGTTTATAAAATTTCCTAATATTTCATTTGCTTAAAAGTGCACTTGCCTAGGCTAGTAGGCTAGGCTAAATGAACCTAGAAGGAACTACAAGTATGTTTTTGTTATATTATTTGGTCATATCTATGGAATATCAAAAGGGTCATTCTTTTTATCATATCCTTGTTTCAAAGAATATTTTATTAATTGGGAGTAGATTGCATTAAAATGGTATAGATTTTATTTTTTGAGGCGCACACTTTCAAAGCCCCTAGCGTAAGGCTTTTCACTCTAAATGCACTTGTTATCAAAAATTTGAAATGGGATGTGAAAGCACATGAATATTCTTATAATTTGAATTTTTATAAACATGAACAACATGCATAGGTCCAAACCTCATGCTTAGAATTAAAAACCCCATTTTGAATATCAAACTTGTGCTAAGAGCTCTCAAATTGTGGGCTCCAAAAAATATCTTTAATCTACCCCTAGTTAATAATATATTCCTTGATGCAAGGGGTATGGCAAAAGTATAGCCCATTTGGGATTTCCTTTGCTTGAAGGAATATTCCATTAATGAAAAATAAATTCCATTAGCATAAGGTAAATTTTTTTTCTCCCTCAAGCCTTCAACTTCAAAGCCCTTAACAAGGTAGGGATACATTTAAGCCTCCTAAATAGGCTTTGCTTGTCCCCCCTCCTTTACCCCGCCCCATCCCCCCAAGGTTCATACTATTCATTGTTCCCAATTCCCAACAACCTTTTCCCCTCTATAATAAAGCAAGCAGCCTATACGACTCACTGATGAAACTTCTATCCCCACACACACAACTTTCTTTCATTGTAATTAGGTTTTTTAATTTGGAAAAGAAAGCAAAGGAAAGAAAAAAATTTAAAATAAAAATTCCCTTCCTTTCTTACTTCTTTGCATTGTGTAGTAAATAACCAAATTGGAAGAACCAAGTTTGAAAACTGGTTGTTATTTTATTTGTGAAAACTAGTATGCTTGAAAATAATATAAAACAAAATTTTTAAAAAGTTTGATAACTCGTTTAGTTTTCATTGACTATTAAAAAAAAAATTCAAAAACTAGTCCGATTTTTAGATATTCGTGTGGGAAGTAAAACTAAGCAGTTTTCAAAATCTAGTGAAAAGTGCCCAATATTGGTTCAAACTAGTGTTGGATGGTTCTCACTAGGTGACCTGGTTTTTAAACCGGTTCTCAATCCAATTCTTAATTTGATTTTCATTTTGAAAATTGACAATTTTCATTTTGGGTGAAAACTGGTTTGAAAACTAGTTTTAATGTTTTCACATGTGAAAATTGACTATGATAATCGGAACTATAATTTTTTTTTTAAAAGAAAAAACTGGATAGATTTTCACATGAAAACCCAAATCCAGTTTTTAGGGTTTGGGAGGGAAACTGGGTAGGTTGGAATTAGGTTTAGGGTTAAAAGTTATAGGATTTAGGATTTAGGGCAACATCTCCATTAGGGGAGACCTCAAATGGAAAATGATATAACCCAAGAAACTTTTTGGCCTTGTTAATGTGTATTTTGTTTGTTTTTTTACATTGTGTTTTGTTTCTTGTTGTTTTGTCTTACATTTGCTCCTTCCCTTGCATTGTTGCTTTTTGATCGTCACCTTGCATTGCTACTGCTCATTCCACACTAGGTACTCATTTCACCTTCCCTTGTGTTGCTACTGTTCGTTCCTTGCTTTGTGTTGTACTCTTCACCTTACATTGCTAGTGCTTGATTGTTGAAGTGCTATACTCACCCCTCTCCCCGGCCTTCTACCATGTGTAGGCCGTTTTGAAGCTTAGAGCGCAAGATGTTATCTTAGGAAAATAGGATAGTTTTTTAAAAACTTTTTAATTCAAAAGTTTTGTTGTTTTGTTTTGATTTTGTTTTTTAAAATTTTTTTTGGCTTTGTTTAACTTAGTTTTTTCTTTTTTTTGATTTTTTGATTTTTGGTTGCAAGGTTATTCTTTCCTTGAACTCATTTACATTCTAACTTGCATTCCAATCGTACATAGCACTTCATTTTTGTAAATGCCCTTTGTAAATGCCCTTATAAATTGTAAATGCCTTTGTAAATTTACTTGTTGGTAGCCTAGAGGTTTACAATATTATTGTTTGGATTTTTTTGCTACTCATTTGGCAAAATTTAATCTTGTAATTGATAATGGAATAGTCATCCCAAAATGAAAACATAATGAATAATAATGATGAAACATATCTAAATGATGTTGTAATGGAAGAAGAGAGAGTGGAAGAAATCTGAAATTTAACCAAGTCTACAAATCAAATAAAGTATTAATGTAGATGACACGAAAGAAAAAATGAAGCAAAATATGAAAAAATTGCATCTTCAAAGAAGAAAGTGGAAACATGATAGTAGAAATGCACTATGTTGGTCATTTTATTGTGTAAATGATAATAAGCCAATGGATGTTAAGTGTTTTCAATTGATGAGATGCATTTTTTGTTATGCTAGTCCAATTTTAATAACAAATGCCAAAACACAAGCAAGAAAAGGTTTAATATTGTATAATAATGTAAATGGAATTACTACATTAAAAAAACATGTTTATGTAGACCATTATATGATTGCAAAAATATTTGAATAAACAATTTGTTAAACAAACCTTATGGGAGACAACTTGCAAGGAAATTGTATGTCCTACATGCTTAAGTAGATTATTCTATAATAGTAAGTTTTGATTTGTGGGTGTCAAAAGGGGCTTATGACATTTTTGCCCTTGTTATTAATTTTTTGAGGGTTGATTGATAGTGAAAACATATTGCAATTGGGTTTTTTGAAGCATCTAATACCTCTAGGCATCCATTAGCCAAAGACTTAATTAAATTGTTAAACAAGTATGATTTGAGAAAAAAATCAATACTTATGTTAAAGATGAAAGATATAATTTAAATGTTATGATTATAACCCTAAAGTCTATTGTAAGTTGTGATGTTTTAAGTTTAACAAAAAGTTTTCAGGGTAACTATTTTGGCCATGCATTCTTTAAGGCTTGTTAGTATGCTTCAACTGATGAAATTTTTTGTAAAGGTTTGAAATATGTATCTATCAAAAATACCTAATTTGACCTACAAAAATGCATAACTTGGCTAAAAACGTTAAAAAATAGCAAAGAAGAATGGAATGAGGCTTGTGTAGATTTGAATGTTCTTCAAAGAAAACTAAACACTCTAGTTCAAATAAGGTTATCATCAAAACTTTAATATTTCTCTTTTTATTATTACTTTTGTTAAGATTTGCTACAATGAAAATAATGACCATCTGGTGTTTTTTTTTGTAGGTATGTCAGCAAAATCATTTTTTTTCAAGAGGTTCTGTAGTTCAAGAATGTTGCAATGTTTTGTTATAGTAAGCAAAATTCAATGAGGATGATAACCAAAGTTTCCACCCTCTATGACATGACATATTTGTCAAATTGTTGTCAATTATCTCTCCCTTGTTGTAACTACTTGTGTTTTAAACCAATCTAAGGAACATTGGTTGTTAAGTGATGCCTTTCATTTTGCCATTTTCATGTGCTTGAAATTGAAAGAACTAAAAAATGTACCATTGTTTCAGACCCTAATGGAAAAGGATTCTAGTGTGGCACTTGAATTAATTTGTTTGGCTTCCAACATTATAAAAAAGGTTTGTGGAGTTCCAAATACTTTTATTTCTGTTTTGAAGAAATTTGATGGAAAAAGAACACATAATATGTTAGCTTTAATGTTGACTCAAGGTTTTAAAATTTTCACTTAGTGTCTTTTTTCATTGGTCGTGATCAAGGAGTAATAATTGTTGAGCAATATGATACAATGTCATTATATCATGTGCTTATGAAATGTTATTATCATTTGCATCCATCAATAGAATTTGATAATGGTTTTGCTAACAAAGAGTGGACGATGATAACAATTTGGATATTTTTCAAACGACAATTAGGAATATTAAGCCAGTAAAAAACGTGTTAAAAAAGAAATGTTGGTTTATCAGTGTTATCATGTGGATGTGGAGGAGATCAAATGTTCCCTTCCATGGTGGGAGAATCATAAAACCATGTTTCCCAAATTTGGGTTTTTTGCTCATTAGATTTTAGAGATGGCTGGTTCCCAAATAAAGACTGAAAGGATCTATTCTTTGGTTGAAATCTTCACTAATTTGAGAAGATGTCATTTGCAATAAATTTTTTAAAAAAAATTAACTCTTTTGAATAAAAATTGGCCCAATAATTGTAGAGTTTGTTGCAAATCCCCTTCTAACCTTTTAGAACTTATTGGGATAGATGCACACCTAAAAGAAAAGTTAGAAAATTTTGAAGGAACTTTGGAAAGAGATGAAATTGTGAATTTATAAATTGCTGAAAATATATTCAAAGTCTATATTTTAGCAAAAAAATGTAAAAACATAATTCTCCAAAAAAATATTGAAATTTTTGAGATTTGGCTTGTGAGAACTGGCCAAGAAAACCAATTGTTCTTGAATTGTTGGGAACCACCAAGCTTGAAAACCAGATTTTTTTTTCTTGTAAAAAATCTGATACCTGGGATGATGCTTGTAAGCCCCTTATTCTTTTAAAAAATAAGAACCAGGGCGATTCTCACACATGGCCTTAACCAACTGAAATTGGCAATTCTCGAAAATTAGTGAGAACCGCCCAACACTGGTTCGAACCCCATGCAAGTTGGGCATGGTTATTATAATTCAAATTATAAGAGTATTGAAGTGCTTTCACACCCAATTTCAACCCACAATAAAAATTTCCAAGTAGCTTGAAATTGAGTGTGAAAGCACTTCAATACTTCTTATGATTACAATTGTAATAGACATGCCCAATTGGAATGGGTCTGATCCCCTGTTTGTAATAAAAACTTCATGCTTACAATTAATAACCCCATGCAAGGTGCTTTGAAGTTGAGGACTCAAAAAGTGAAACTGTCCCCTGCTAATGAAATGTAATCCCATGACATTATTCTCTAAGGCAAGGGGTATGGTAAAGGTATGACCCTTTTGGCATTCTATATGCTAGAGGGCCCTCCATCCATGCATCAACAGTATTCAAAGGCAACAAAGAAGTATAGCCTACTTAGAGTAACTCCACCCATGCTGATTAGTGTGTGGCCCTGCAACATTAGTTATGTACATTTTGCGAACCTCACACATAAAACTGAATCCGGGCCTACAAAAGGTTGGAGACTACTAATAGCAAACCACATGGACCAATCAAACCATCTAGGCAATCAACAGGTGTTAGACTTTGGCCAGTCTTAGTGTCCTGTACACAAATGCTGGGCCAAAACAGTACGTTTTAAACTTTTCTTCATCCAAAACTTGCTGTACAATGCAGCCAAGTAGTAAAGTATGCATATGCTTCAAAACTAGGGAACTGGAACCCAACAGAAAACTGTCTCCTGACCACTTACTATCCATCCTTGCACTGGTAGGAGCTGGTTCACCGTGTGGCCTAAAGCATGCTACAAAACTTGAAAAAAAGGTAATGCTCAGGGAACTGGAACCTGCAATTATAACAAGGTGTGCAACCAAGTTCAGGCTCTAATTTTGGCAAGGTCTGGTTTCATATATGACTTTTCCAATGTGCATAATGTTTGGTTCTGTACCTTATAACCTTATTCATAATTGACAACATTGATCAAAGCCAGTCTTCTCTGGTGTTTAGTTTTGAAGAGAACCTGAACTTCAGTTAAGTTCAGTTGTAGCTTCTTCTAAAACTTGAAAGAAACATTGGATTTTAGTTTTGGTTAAGCTTTTTTAATTGATGGAACCTAGAGTCTGTTCAAGTACAGGTTTCTCAAAATGGAAAGTTCTGGCTCAATTTCGAGGGGCTTTATTTGTCATAATTTTCATACTGGGAGGGAGATTATCTCTCTCACTAGGATATCGTGCGTTTCACTGGGCATTTTCATGTTTTGGGCAGGATTTTAATAGAAATATCACCTCCCTCCCCCATTTCTTTTACCCAGGTGCCCACCTCTCTCCTTTCCAACTATGTCAGCTACCTAGCTGCTCCCTCACCAGTGAAAAGAAAACAAGTGGTGGTCTTTATGCCTGGTAAAGCCCTCGGAGCTGGGCTGAGTGGAAATTTAGGACCCCACCTTGGGTCTCGCCTCAGCACAGGCCCCTTATTTCTGCACACCCCAGTTACATGGACTTTACCCTACACATAAACCTCTAGTTCCAAGGTTTAGCTTCTACATAGAGATTCAGTCCTTGTGGAAATAAGAAGTGTAGCATTCCAGTTCGGGTTCCAGTTTAGACTTGTTGCATGGTTTAATTCCTTGTTTGGTCCCAGCAGGAGGTTAGAAGCACAGTCTAACTCAGTTTCCATTATTGTCATACACTTGTAGCCCAGTTCAGGTCCTGGTTTAGCTTGAACATGATGCTAGAGCCAGTCCAGTGAAAGTTTAGTTCCAACAACAAGGTCACTGGTTTAGTTAACTGGACTAGGACCAGACTGGGAACTAACTTCAACCTGGAACCAGCCAACATTAGTTGAAACACATCCTTTAATATTTGTTGGATGGATTAAGTGAATTCAACAATCAATAGGTGAATGGATCTGAGGCACTCACTGCAGTGTTTTTTCTTTTCCAATTTTGTGATGTCACTGAAGTGGCGCTCAAATGGTGATCGTTCCCAAGTATATTTAGCCACATTTGGCAATATCCAAAGTATGGAAGTAGAAAATCTCAATTACCCTTTCATATTGTAGGGAATTCTTGCAACTTTTTGTGATTGTTTTTGAAAACTTTTCTTGTTTTGAGGATTCTTTTTTCCAAATCTCTTTTTTGCAAAATGGCAAAAATTCACCACCAAAAAAATCATGGACTTAGTGTCATGAACAAGTCAATTTGTGCATGAAGCAAGCTACTGCAAGTGTACCAAACAAAGAGGAGTTGAACTTGAGTATTAGGCCAAGGTTTAATTCGAGGCAGGGGAATTTTGAACTACATAACCAGCTCAAGGGAACTAGTGCTAGTTACCGTGAATAGTCTCAACACGAGTTGAACCTGAGTATTAGGCCAAGGCTAGAAACTAGGTGGGGGAATTATGGACTAGATAACTAGCTCAAGGACACTAGTTACAAATAATAGTCTCCGCACTGAGACCATTTGCAGTAATCAATACCCTCGAGCCAGTTACCACACATAATTGATAGTTTGGGAGCAATGAGCACACTAGTTATGGGACACCAGAGGCTAAAATGCCTAGCCCCAATCCAAGCCATTTGGTACACTTTTTGAATGCCAAGGATTATTACTTAGCAAGCTCATTTTCTATATAGTGCATCCTTGGTTAGGCATTTGTGATTTCAATCTCACAACCACCAAAATAGATTTGATCAATTGGAAAGCCTTAATGGTGATTGATCATCAACTGCTTGTATTTAGTTTGATCATGTACACCATTGTACATTATCACGTTTGGCAGTAATTAAATTATTTTTGAAAATGTTGAATTTTCTAATAACTATTTGTTTGAAATGTTGAAATTTAAGGAAATCACAAGCAAAGGCAAAAATACAAAAATTGGTGGAAACCCAGAAGCTGAACTTTTTTCTGCCAATTCACCATTGCAAAACAAGTATTCAATAATTGACAGCATTTCTCTATCCTATAATTTGGTGAAACATTATGTCTCCCATTTTTTAGGAAAGAAATAATAAAAATGTTTTTAAAAATCTCATTATGTTACAGGTCAAGAAAACCTGCCAGAATTTATTGTCAAATTTTCATACATTATATTTTTATTGCTAAATTGGATTTTGAAAAGCAAAATAATTATTTGGCACACAAGTGCTGAACCTAAAAAGATACTAGGCACAAATAACAACCAACATATCATAATACCTGGGCAGGTTCAGCAGTACTTAAATTATTTTCATGTTTATCAAAGTTTTAGAAAATTTTGGACAAAATCTGTCCAGTTGTGATTCAGCGTTGTGATTAATTAAGCTAATAGATTTCAATATTTTAAATCCCGTATTTTTTTAAAAAAAGATTCTACACTTTTTTGTCAAGTGATATTTCTTCTAGAGCTTCAGCTATAAATTTTTTTGAACATTGACATCTCTTGCCCGTTCCAAAATCTTCATTTATCAATTTCATTGTTAATGGTTTAAGAAAAGGAACTCAAACCCCAATAAAATAGAAGTGATTCTATAAAAGGAAAAAAAAAGGAAGAGGTGAAATTTTAGAGTTATTGTGTTGTATGGTGTTTATTTGATAATATTGCATCATGATGTGTGCAAGCTTATGATTTTCTGTTTTTATTGCAGCCATAGCTTTTGTTATCTACATCTCAACATCAAAGGTGTATGTATGCATGTCTTTTTTTCTATATTTTGGGTTTTGTGTCAATGGTTCTATGCTTATTCAAGGAGTAGAAACTAGAATGTTTATGGAGGTATGTTTTGTTTAATTTGGAATTCTAAAAAATAAAGGAGGAAGTATATGTGTTTTTTTTTCTTTGGGGTTTCTTTGTTTGAAACAACAACGAAAAAGGCTTCGTCTTTCCTCCTAATAGGGGGTATAATTATCTTCATGTGAAATTTCAAAACCTAAATAGAGAGAGAGAAAATGGTTCTTGCCTTTAGTAATGAATGTCCATTCATTTCCATAGCTTTGTTACTTTGTTGCAACATGTTTTGTATTCCATATTCTACCACTATATGAAGGGGAAGAACATGTGCAATTCATTAAAGAAGTATTTGAAAATCATGTTATTTTTTCTACTCATATGAATATTTCAATTAGCATGTTGCAAAGAATTAAATCTTTAGATTTTGGATTTCTAGGGAGTTAAGAATGGTCTTGCAATGCAAATACAAGAACAATATTCATCCTATGGAGGGTATGCATGGCATGAACCATCATATGTACAAACCTTCTTCCATTTCTTGATTGTTTCAAGGATTGAGTTTGTGTTATAGTCTCCCCACCCTTTTTTTTTCTTTGTCATAGTTCAAAATGACACATCAAGTTCACAAAAATTCAATACTACAAAATGTGGGGGGAGTTCATTAATCCCCATTCAATGAACCAGTGCATACAATGCATTTCCATTAGGTCTCATTCACTAGTGAATTCACTCAAAATCTAGTACAATCACTTGCCATGCAAGGACACATTTTGTTGTAGTGATTGATGGAACTAATGTTAACTAAAGGTGAAAAAAAAATTGTGAAATGTCAAAACATGTTAAGCCCAACCAAAGTTTTATCTAAGTACATGCCTTTGATGACAAAAATGGTAAAAAGTTGTGAAAAGGTTACCCTGGTTCAAACAAATTTTGAACTACTTTGTGACATTTCAATCTTGATTGGTCTTACATGTTTGCTTCCTATGTGTGAAATTGCCCATTTTTTAATTATGTTTTCATACAACAAAGAGAAATCTTGTTTATGATTATGTTGAAACCATTAAGGTTTACTAAGGTCAACTATACATGGCTTCTACAACAACCCAAACTCATGTTTTCTTTCAAATGCCTAATTTAAAGATTTCAAGGATTAATTAGCATGCAAGCATGGTGTCGCAACCCTAGCCTTGGGTTCATGACCACGACAAGGGCTTGCGAACGTGTGGGCCAAGAGTGAAACTCAAGAATCACATTTCATGCTCCCAAAAATGTATGAGAGTGTGAAGGAATGAACCCCCACACTCCCAAGTGAACTCCCACTTTGGGAGTTGGAGTCCCGATGGACTCCTGAATCTTTAGAGGGCGATTATAGGGGTCAAAGCTCATTGAATTGAAAAGTTCCTTATATCATTGGAAAGCTCTTGGAACGAAATTTTTTACAATAGGTTCGCATGACCCATTTGGGCACTTAAAACATAAATTATGACCCAAAAAAAGGTCAGGAGTCAAATTGCCAATTTGACTCCCGACCATTAAAAGTTGGGAATCGCCCTGATTTCCTTGTGTGTAGGTGACCTGTCACATACCATTGAAAAGATCTCGACAAGGGCTACAACTTTGCTTTAGACCTCATCTTAATTGGAAGTTTACACATAAAGTTATGGGCCTCCAAAGTCACGGGAGCCCTAATTTCAAGAATTTCGAGACTCCAACTTGGGTGTCCTGAGACAAAATGACATTTGGGTGCTGGCCCCGTGGCTAAGCATAAAGAATATTATAAGGGGGAAGGTGGTGGTTTCCCCCAAGTCTAGGCCATGGTGAGTCTTATGAGTCCATGTTCGCTCGTGGCTCGTCCGTACATCAGAAGTGTTCCAACTATGCATTAACCAACTTGTTGTTTGGTGTGTGTAGATCCATGTGATTAATTGACTTGCTTGTCATTCATCGTAGTCCTCATCCCAAAGCTCCAGCACGCCCCTCTACCCCCGAAATGTTGCGAATTAAGGAGCGTGCCCCAACTCCTTATATTTTCGTTGTTTTCACCTTATATTCACATTTGAGTTTATCAAGGAGCTTGGGAGTGCATTGCATGGTACCATCATCTTGTTGTGGATTGCATTTGAATTTGATTTGAACACAATGAGGGTTGAATGTTTAATATTTCAATGTGTTGAACAAACTTTCTATATTATTTACCCCAAACCATGTGACAAAAAACTAAGGTGTGTCACAAACAAACTTACATTATTATGTTGGAAAAGGTGAAGGAGTTGTGCATTAGTGTGTTTCTTGCCTTTTTTATTTATGTTTCTATTTTATGTTAAGTTTCTAAAATATTCTAAACTATTATTTAATGTCTTGTTAACTTGCAAGTTAAAGCTTCAGAAAGGAATTAACCAATCATTTCCTTACTAATTGTTTATCCCCAATATTGGTTGCAACAAAATGTTGACTTGAATTTTGAATAATAGTACTTTGTTTGTTAAAGGTCATTAATGTTACAAGCATTTGAGTTGGGTATAATTGTCTCTCCTTCAATATTGTCACTTCAAGCGTTGGCTTGCAATGTAACAATTTTAAATTCACAATGAGAACTAATGTAGTGATAGCCATGGAGCTTCATTTCATGTGAATCCATTTGATCAACTATGGCACACTTTGTCATGCTTAAAAATATTAAGCAATTCTTTCCCTAAGCTTTTCAAGTTGGTAGAAATTGTTGTTGTCTATGTTTTTGGGAGTAGCCAATCAACATGAAAGAACATTCTCAAAAAAAAAATTCATGAAGTCAAAGCTATGAAGGGGGTTGAATGAACATTTTCCAACTATTGTGGGCATGTTTTCACAACTTTTTTTCACTTTGGAGAACTTCCCTTACAATGCAATTTTTAACAAATTGAAGTAGGCCAAGGTTCAACATTCAAAATAATATTAGTTTATTATGACATGTTGGGTACCATGCTTGCAATCTAATGGTAATGTTTGCCCCTCTTGAATCCTTTGTTTCAATGATGAATCATATTTGCCACAAAGTTGTTAGCTAGGTGTTTTCTCACTTATGAATGTAGATTTTTTTGGCTTACAACATTAACTTATAAGTTTTATTTTTTATTAAAACACCCACCTTTCTTGATTATTTTTGCATTTTTATTTGCTTTTATTTTTTTCTACCTTTTTTGGTTTTGTTGTATTTTTTGGGTTTTCACAATTTATAAATAATGTTTGCAAATTTAAAAACAATGTTCCTACTATTAGGTTGTTAACTAATTTTTCAACTTTTACAAATTTTCATTGGTCAATTTTTATTCTTTTTTTCATTTGGGTGTCCAACCAATGTTTACAATTTAAAAACAACAAGTTAGTTGTCAAGATATTTTCATTAGTTATTTTCCCCAAGGGGGACACTTAGTGTAAAGTTTGGGATATACGTGGGTCAAACAACCATCTAAAGGGGGGGTGTTAGATAATTGTTCAACCTAATTTTTATCACCCTATTATTGCATCATTTTGTTATATATATATATATATAATCCACCCAATATTAATTGTGATCCACTATTTCAAATTATTACATACCTTATATTATAATTAAATTGATTATTTGAATAAAATGTACCTATTTTTTCATTAATTAACTTATAATTTTCACCCAACAACTAATATATTACACCCTATATTTTTATTTGTGTTTTTTCTTTTTTTTTCTTTTTATTAGTGTCCCCCTAAGATTTTTTCTTTCTATATTTTGTGTTTTTTTATTTGTGCAAGTTTTTTTTTTTCAATTTAACATTTGTTGGCATTGTTTAAATACTAATTATCTAGTTTTAGTCAATGTTTTTTTTGTTTTTTTTTTTTTTTTATTTTTTTATTTTTATTTTTTTTTTTTTTTGTTTTTTTTTGTTTATTTTGTTTCTCTTGTTTGTTTTCTTTTCTACTTTTTTTTTTGCCAATTGTTTTATTTTTTTCATTGGTTACTAGTACATTTAATTATTTATTGGATAGATTAATGTCAACCCACAACTTTTGTTTACAATTCAACAGTTATAAATTTTCTTTTGGTGTTTAATTAGTGGTTTTAATTGTCCTTTGTGAAACAATCATGCCTAGCAATAAGCATTCAAAGCAAGGATTTTTTATAAAAACTCTAATGACACTTATGTACATTGCTAAAAAACTTAATAATTTATATGGTAATGTTGTTATCTTTCACCAGTTGTGAATTTTTGGGTGAAAACACACTAAGGATGAGCCACTTTTGTTCAAAAAATGTGATTATAACAAGTATTATAGTAGACAATAAATTAAAATCTTGATGACATCCTTTGTTTATCCTAAACACAAGTAAAAAACTTTAGAATTTACACAACATTTTTGAATTCAATGGTTAAATGAAAAGGATTGGATAAAATCAATGTACATATAGTACATAATTTACAATTTTTCAACATCCATAAGGTCTCATGTCTATGATTCATGAAACATTACCAAACAAAGGAAAATTTCAAAAATAATTTACAATGCCCCTTTCCTTATCTTTTATATAGTAGTGATTTTTTTCAAAAAAAAAGATATTATTATGCATTCATTGCTAAACAAATATTAAAAAACACATTTTTTGAATGGAGTTTCATCCAAAAACTTTAAATTTCTAAATTGTCCTAAATTTAATTGATGTATATCAATATCATACATCATAAAAAAATTCACACTAAAATTCGATCCACAACCTTAGTTTTGAAGTATATATTGAAAATTTCAAACTTTATGAAAAGTATTATTTTGTCACAAATATATTCCATACATTCAAATTCTTCAATTTTTGTTGAATTTTTCAAAATAATTGATTAGATGACGTCTAAAGCTAATCAAATATACTTAAAACAAGCCAAAAAAATTTAAGATGTGATATCCATACATTACCAAAAAATTAAATTGCAAAAAAATTATACTTGTGACTACAATTTTGGAAGGGCTTAATGTGCTTTCACCTTGTTTTTACATGGTACATAGCTAGTTTTCCATATATTCAAGTTCCATAGCCTCCTACTTCAACATTTGTAATGTTGACATAGTTGCATCAACATTTCAAAGAAAAAGGAACCATCCATTGAATATTCCTAAAAAAAATTTAATTTTTCTTTTTAAAGTAATGAAGGTGAAATGGAGGTGCATTCTATTTCACAATGTCAATTACCAAACAAAGGTGTAAAAATACAAGAGGGTCATGTCAAGATATTTTCATGTAAATTATAATTATAGTTACATAATTTAGATTCCAAAGAAGATGAAGATTTTATATTTCTTGGTACATTAACACAAAATACTCAATTGAATATGTACATATTTGATTAAGATATAAAGATGATAATATTCTTGAAATCCCCATCAAAAAGTTATTTTATTTTCTATTTGTTAGTATTATTTCACATGTACTTTACAAAGGTTTTCACTACCAAAAAAAAAACGAAAAAAGGACTTCAAAACTACATGCACTTTGAACTAGTAGATTAAAAACTCATTAAATTAAGTTTTAAAATGAAATGAAATGCACAATAATGAAAATATATTTTGTCTTTGGTCATTTAAATGATAACATTTAATGTATAATAGTTTTATGTTGGGTTTTGTTGCTAATTTTAATCTACTTGCATCCAACCTTGACAAATTAATTTTAATGTATACTTTAACATGCTTACACAAATTTACCTATATATAGGACCTATTTTTTATGGAATGGGTTACCAAGGTGACATTAAATATTAAGCCAATTGAGGTTCATCCACAACCAAGTCATAACAACCATCCAATGGATGTTGTGCTAGTGGGTGCTAATTCATTTTGACCTTTGTTAAGGCAATTTTAACTTATTAAAAGCACCTTCATCATATTTCATGAAATATGGTTTCAAAAACCACAAATGATGAGGAATTTGTTAATTGTGGTGTAATTTAAGTTGATTCATTGCAACCATGCAATAGGGTCTGATCACCTCAAAGGAGCCACTCATTTACTAAATCCATGGACTATAAGTCGTTTTGGAATCCATTTGACTTTTTCATAAAAAGTTTTTTTTGAATTTTTGTTTTGCAACTTGTTATTAAATATTCTTAAAGTTGCCCCTAATATACGTCACATGTTATGTTTAAAACTTTGTTAAATAAATATGAAATTTCAAATGTGTGTAGATATTCAACTTTGTTTTGAAAAATAATCATAATTTCAAATCATATAAAAATATGCAAACTATTTTAAGGTTTTGTTTCTTGTATTATAAACTAGAAACCTTTCCTTCATATGTTCTGTACATTACACCCATTTATATGTGATAAAAGACTTTTAAAATTTTAAGAAAATACTTTAAATTTCTAAAATTTTCAATTTTCATTTTTTCTACAATGTGAGTGTTTTTTGAGTGAATAATAGATTATTATTTTCTCAATTTTTTTTACCATCATTTTTTTTTTAAATTATAAGATTCCTTAGCTTAGTCCTTTGAAGAATCATCTTTATCTAACGGAGCTAATCGTGTATCACAATCTTTGTTGAATAACTTGGATAGTTGGAACCATAGTAATTGCATTTTAGAGACCAAAAACAGATGAAAACTTTACACGAGGTGTATAGGTGTTTTGTGACATGTTGCATGCTGTAGCAATAGAGCAAAATTGTTGTGATCACACACAAGTTTCTCAAATCCTAGTCCTTGCACAAGAAGAACAAACCCATTTTTTTCTCCTAAGAATGGCAAGGCAAGCATAGGTTTGGAAAAGACATGTACAATGCTATTCATTGGAAAGTTGTCAATTCTCCCTATGGGGAAATACTGTACCAATCCAAGCATCTCTACCAAGCAAACACTTCATTCACAAACTTAAGTTTGGTTGCCACTTGATTAGACACAACAAATTTGTAGACGTAACAAAATGGCTTGGTCAATAGAAGAGATACTACAAGAACCCAAAGAATTACGCACATAGGGGGGAAGTTTGATGATGATGGACAATCATAAACCTCTTCACAGAAGCTCATTCCATGTTGAAGAGATGATGAGTCCATTCTGTCTTAGTTCTGTGAGTTATAAATGAGAGAACTCCAAGAAACCACAGGCTAAGAACCAGCTCAGTGGAAACGTTGCCATCTAATGCATAGCTCACCACTGCTGCCAGGAATCCATAGTCCAGACTCCCCCACCCCCCCCCTATGGGGAACAAAGGCCGAAAAGTGTGTTACATACATATGTCCTGCGATGCCGGATGAACTAAGAACCTTTCCTCAAAAAGGGTTGTACTTCCCTTTTTAAAGAGTATGTGCTCCAGCCTTTTTATAGTTCACAGATGTAACAAATAAGATTGCAACAAATCTTATGTTGCAAATTAAATGATTTTTTGAAAAAAGATTGCCCAAATTTGAAAATTAAAAAAAATTATAATTAGGGAAAACCATGATTTCTATGCATGGTTCAAGTAGGGTGTTAAATGAAATTAAAAAATAGCCGAATTTAACAATACCGAAAGAAGAAAAAAAATCCGAATTTTTCCCAATTTGTTTGGCTCCAAAAAGAAGACCAAATTTGTGGGGTTCTATTTAATCACTGCTGTGCAGTATGTGGGGTCCATTGGAGAGCACCAGTGACCACAGAACATTAATCTGAGGGGAGAGAGTAAGTACACATGAATAAAGTGACACTCTTTTGTATGCACAACTTTGAGTTTGTACTCTGTTATTATGGTTTTTGGGAAGCAACCAGATTCCTGGAAAATATTAAATTGGCCAAAAGGTCTTCTTCAATGGCAGCAGTACAAAAGTACTTTTGTACAGCAAGCTGTATTCTTCTTTTTTTTTACCCTATCTGCCCTCGGCCCGGTTAATATTTTCCCCACCCAAAAATGGGTGATGCCCAGACACGTTTTATACCATATTATGGGTACAAAGGGGTGTATAATATGCTAGGTAGTATATTATAGAGTTTACATGGCAGGTTATAAATATTCATAATCTACTACTAAGCAGGTTATGAACTTTTCTCCTTTTTTTTAATGCACTTACTTTTTTTACGGGCAAAGGGCAGACGGGGTAAAAAAGATTGCAGCGGTACACTTTTGTACTACTGGCATTGAAAGGCCTTTAGCGTATTTTGCCCAGATTCCCCGTGGCAGCACCAATCATGCAGATTCCAGACCCAAGTAAAAGTGGCAGAATTCAAAGTAAATAGAGAGTTGAAGAACCCCAATTTCAAAAGATATTTTCCATTTCGCCATGTTCCAACCAGGGGGTTTTGTTTTTTCCCCAATTTCATGAGGTTGGTGGACTGGCGATCCTCCAAAAGAGGACTTAGCCAAATCTGGCTACAGGTCCGAGTGACAAGTCGTTTTTTTGTTTATGAAACCCCATTATTTGCTGGCGACTTTCAAGGAGCTATAGTCTAAATATGGTGAACTCGTGACATTTTTTTCCCTAGAAATGTGACGACTTTGGGGGATTTTTTCCCAGAACATGCTTTGTGAAAGTCATTGGCCCTCGTTGTTTTTTGGTCACTGTGTGCGAAATTTTCCAAGAAAAAAAATGAAAACACTTGGGTTCCAACTTCCTACCAATCCTTTTTTGACCAATTTTGTGATGTAGCCAAAGTGGCAATCATTCATTGGTAGATTTAGCCAAATACGAAAGTTAAAAAAAATTTAAACATCCTTCCATATTTCTGACTACTTGCTTGAACAATGCATGAAAATCTGATGATTTTTCTTAAATTTTGGTCGAATCCTGGCTATTGAAAATCTCAAAATACCCAGGATTCCAGCACTTTTGATTTTGAATTTCTTTTTTGTCTATATATATAGCCAAAAAAGAAAAAGGCTGGAACTTCCTGTTTTCTCTTATTTGGTAGCCACCAGTTCAGGAATGATCTCTGCAGTTTGGGGATTAAATATCAAGAGAAGCCACTATGGAGAGAAGGCATTCATTCTTTGCAAATGAATTGATAGAAATCAACCTTGATAATCTTCTGTTTGAATCGGAATGAATTTCAGACATTTCCTTCTAGGGGGGTATGAGGCAACGATTGTATTTTATTGAGACTAGCGAGCTCCATACATCTAAAATCTTGGAGCATCTACTATCAGTCAGATCCGGATTGGTCACAAAAATTCAGATGAAATATCAAGTTCACTTAAATATCTTCACTATTGGTGCAACACTTGCTAGTAGCAATAATAGTTCTGAATTTTTAAGTTTAATAACAGTCAATACCAATATATATGTACTATACAAAATGGGCATCATTCTCTACAAAAATGATCTCCAAATTGATAAAACCCAATTACCACTGAAAAATCAATAGGAAACTTTATTGATTGAAATCCGCTGTAAAGGACATCTATGAGCTACAATTCCTCAACTTCCCCTTGAAGATTTATGAATAAAAGTGTCAAATTTGTAGATGTTGTCTTCAGTTTCTTGTCTTAACTTTCTTTCATATTTGTCTCAAATGTGACACATAACCTTCATCTTTTCTTCATCATTCCATGACAATGCCTTTCATACAACTCATGTAAATTCTGTTGCAATGTTTACTTCATATTCATTTAGGTGTTGTTCTGTTTTCTAAGCTATAATTTCTTTCTTGTGATTAAACTTGTGATGTCAACCCAGGTGGATGACTTTGAAGTTGAAGCCAATATAATCAAAGGTCATGATTTACAAAATCAGAAAAACATATGAAGGGAACAAAAATATATGATTGCATGAAAAAAGTCTTCAGCAAATGCATCCGCCATGATAACAACAAATGCACTCTTTCAATAATATGAGCTGAAATTCTAGGGTTATCTTGCGATGCTAATGGTGGATCAAGAGGTATTCCCACTTAAAGAAATATTTCAAGATGCTGAATACAAATCTTGAAGTTCTCCATGGACATCATACTGGGTGCATACTATGCCAATGAAAGAACAGCTCATACAAAAGAAAAAAACATTCCCATGAGTGTTCATCTTTTCAGCTCTATTGTGATAGAACCAGGGGTCATTTTTGTTGAATTGGGTGGCTGCAAATTGCAGCTAAACTCAAACTTGAAAAGTTATCAAAAGGCAGTGGTGAAGGCAATTCAAGGAATCAACAAAGCTCTGCAGCTTTGCAAAGATAAGACAATGCAAACCCATGAGATAACATGTCACAGACAGACAGACAGACAGACAGACAGTGAGTATGTGTACACACACGTAAGATTCAAGATTGACTGGTATTCCATTTGCCTAGAACACTGTACAAGAATGGAGTGCATACATAAGCAGTAAGCCTAAAGAGAGAAATGCTAAAGCAGGCAACTGAAGATCACTAGAATAGAAAACTTAGCTGCAGGAAAAGCACCAAGATTGTCCACACCTTGTAGTATCAGCACTATCCCTTCCATCAGGATCCACTCATCCAAGGACTTGCTGGAGTGGGTGGGCTACAAAAGTATGTCCTGGGCCAGTGATATATCTGGGTGATGCTACTCAACTGTCTGAGCTGCACCTAATTAGTATTAAAGAGAGAGAGATCAAGGAGATTGCCAAATCTCATAAAATGATTGAAAAGAGATTTACTGGAAGCAAACTGAAAAACAACCCTGAAACAGAAAGGGTGCAAATCCAATTGCATCTGATTGTGGCAATGAATCCCTTGTATGCCCATGAAACTCTGTTATCCAGCCTGCATATATTCACATATTATCCAATAGAGGAACTAGATGCTATGAACATGATGCACCCACAGGCCTTGATCAACAAGGAGAAGCACCATTGAGAGCATTCATCATTGGTGGTCAAGAAAGGAAGGAATCCTTTCTCATAAGAATACCTCTTTTGGGGAATACCTCGTTGTCATCTTTTGTGTCAATCCGTCTTTCCAAGTGCAAGGATTAAAATACCACTGCTGAAGAAGATCCATAGAGATTTAGCTCTCTCTCTCACTGCTATCTCTTCCCTGTCTACTAAATCCCATTGATGAGACTGCAAACACCCTCTCTGGCACCCTCTGACCAACTCAGTTTCCTTCTCTACCAAGTCCAGTAAGTCTCTCTGGACATTACTCCCCCATTCAAAGCAAGGCAATGGACATATGCCAAATGGCAAGAGCCAGGTTCCCAAGGATGTGAAAGAAGATTCTAATACTACTACACAATTTGAGCTGTTCCTGCTGAAGTTGTGGAGCACAGTTACTAGATCCTTGTGATGTCTAAGTTATAGTATCATGCAAGTTGCCAGTGTCAACAACAGATGGAAGACAGCACATCCTCGCAAACTCCACAGACAATTTTGTGCTGCAGACGGAGATGAAAGCAGATACCTACTATCTGGAGTTGGAAGAAGCCAGTCTGTTGATGATGGCTCCAATGTTTCCATTCAAAGCACTTAAGCCATGCACAAGCCTGTCCAGCTTATTGTCCACCCCTTCGATCATCTGCAACTGCCTTTTTCTAGCATCCTCCACAGTGAACCCCGTCCTCTCCATACGGTCCATGTGTTGTCGCAAGAGCTCCATCGTCAACTCAGCTCTAATGTTCAGAGCTTCCTCGCGTTTCTCCGAAGCCTCCAACTGCACGCTTATGACTTGCTGCATTTCTCTAACGATGGCGCAACTGGAGGAATGTCTATGGCGCGCCAGTAGCACATCTTCGTTCTCCTCCATCATCATCGCCTCTGCTTCTTCGTCAAAGCCACCTGGGATCCTGTAAGGACGATCGGGAGACGTCTCCCCGGGCGACCCCAAAGAAAGGTCGATCTCCGGCATAGGAGCAGCGCTATTGCCAGCCACTTCCAACCAGACGTCGTAGAACTTCGGCTTCAGCAAGCCTCTGACAGTCTTGCCGGCGTACAGATCCGGTTGCAACTGCGCTCGCTTCTCTAATTTAAGCTTGTATTTGGTGCATTCTCTCCGCACTTTCCAGTATTTGCTCTCGCATTGATTCTTGGTGAAATCTCTGGCAAACTTCTCTTGCATCGTCTTGATGATAGGATCCCATTTCTTCTGGTTCTTCACTTTCCCTCGGCTTTCAATCCACAGTCTGCGGTGAACGTCGTCGTAGGTTTCAAACAAGAACCTGACCATTTCTTCCGTCCATGGCACCGCGGTCTCGATCTCCCTGCGCTTGCGTTTCCTTCCTAACGCACGCTCTTCATCTCTCCCTGCTCCCTTCTTAGTCCCAGCACCGCTCTTAATGGTGCCATTTTCGCGCTGCTCCTTCCACGCATCTTTCCCCTCCTTCCAAGAGCTTACCCCATTTTCCAACGAATACTCGCTCTCACCACTCGCGTCACCATGGATCGTCTGCGATTCGCCATCTCTACTTCCTCCTTCTCCTCCTCCTCCCGTTCTTGGACTCTTCGTGGCTCCTCCTGTCTTCTTCGTCGTCGTCTTCTTCTTCTTCTTGTCCTTCCTCTTCTCCTCCTTTCCTCGGTTCGCAGCTTCCGCCTCCACCAAAAAAATCCCTCCCGAACCACTCACACCCGTCCTGCAACCTGCATCACGTGCGATTCCCGAAGCGACGACTCCAGGCGAAAACACCAACTGCTGCTTGTTATTCTGCATGGGAGAAGAATCCGAAGACACACCGCCATCGCTGGATCCAAATCCCTACAAAATCCTCCAACACCGGCAGGATACAACCACCTTGAAACAAGTCTGGTTTGTTAGGTCTCCGATTAGAATTACGACGACACAACCGCAATGGAGTGCTTACTCCTCTCTCTCTCTCTCTCTCTCTCTCTCACCAATTTCTAAAACCAAAAACAAGAGAGAGAGATCCAAACGCGAGCGGAGGCCAGCTCTTGCACAGCCTTCGTTCGTAGCTGCGAGGACGACGCGAGAGCTCCCTGGGACACGAGAACACGAGAGAAAGTGCAAAAGAAAGGAGAGAAAGAAACCGAGGTGCGCCCCATGAGTTAGCTTTAAACCTTTAGGCCTGGTAAGGTACCTTACAACTTTCACCGATTACGTAAATATCCGATTCTCTTCCAGTTTAATTTGACTGGCTCACGTGACCAGATGCGGGGTGGGTAAAACTGGCCAGGGTGAACCAGCCCCAGTGAAAAAAAAATTTCCAATTTTCTGATGTTGTGAAATTGGCTACTATCCCAAGAGGGATTAAGCATTAAATGGCGACAGGTTTTTGAACCTGTCTAAATAGGAAAAAAAAAATAATAAAAAAATGCTACCAAACTGAATTCAGAGTCCACTTGCGGGCCAAAAAAAAAAATTATAATAATAAAAAATTGGTGATTTTTTTCAACATTTTGTGACAGAATATTTCATTTTTATTTTTTGTCATTTTGGCGAGATTTTTTACACCCAAAAGACTCTGGTGAGGCCTCTTGTTAAGTTATTACCTAATACCTAGAGGTTATATTATCCCCTTTTTATAATTTTGTTTGTTTGTTTGTTTGTTGTATTTAACCATTTTTTAAGCCTGTTTATATACAGACTTACTAATATACAGAGAGTATTGAATAAAATAAGTTATTGCCAATGGAATTGCTGGATATGGTGCATTTCGTTAATTCTTATTCTGTGTTTATTACCAATCCAATATATACCATAGTAGACCCAAGTGTTAAATTGTTGGGCCCGAGGGTTCAGCATTCAGGTCCTTGTTTGGTATCACAAAGCTTTAAGGTTCAAACCAGTGTGGGGCAGGTATTTGATTCTTTTTTATAACAATGAGGTATGGGCTATAGAAAAAATATCTTTTCAAGAACTGGCTGAGTCTGATTAATTGAATATCTTCAGTTTTAAAGAACCACTTGGGTGTGGGGAGGATTTTTTCACAATTAGAGTTGGACATGTTTAGGACAAGGGTGGGGGTTTGGGCATTGGTTTAGGTGAGTATGTGAGCCAATTGTTTAACAAAAGCCTAGGCAAGTTTATCAAGTGTGTGTTAACCCTGCAAAACTTTATTAATAAACACACCACAGATCTAGAAAATGTACAAGGGACAAAGAAAAATGAAAAGGATTAATTTACAGGATGTGAAACAAACACAAACTAGATGTCAAAATCTCTTTGTCTCAACAATTGTCTCAACAACTGACTCCTTGTAGGAGGTCAGCCATGGTGATTGGGGGTAAATTTTGAAGGGGTGGAAGTCAAGAAGTAGTTAGACCTACTGCTATCGCTTGACTTAAGATGCAGGATGCTTGCATCCCTTGTAATGTAATTGAGATTTTTTTACGAAGAAACGTAACCAAAACAAAAAGAGGAAGGCCCTCTAGCCTTTTGAAGTTCCACACGGCATTGGCACAATCGTGTAAGAACACATCAACTTGTTTGTCTAAACATCTAAACACCTCAATTGTTAAAAGGAGGAAATGATCAATGGGATGTTAGTTGCAATAGCCTTTTCTTTGGCTTGAGTTGTTTTGGAGGCAACAAATCTTCAGGTTACGTAAGATCAACAAAGTAAATCCACTTGTGTTGGACCAACAATGATAACATTGGCTAGGGTGTGAATTCCATCTTTGGTGAGCATTATATCAACTCATCGACGAAAGGAGTGGAATGTCATTGAAGGAAGCATGTAGTTAATTTCGTCCCACATGGAAGTTGGCATCTTGTGCAATGGTAGAAAAAGTGTCACAAACTTCATCATGGGTGCCTATGTGTTCATTGCCGTGGGCGCAACATAAAAAATGACATTTGTAACATCGATGGGATGTGTGCACATACATCAAGGGATACCTATAATTGAAGGATGTGGTACTCCAAGTCATGTTTGAAGCACTATGGAAAAGGATGGGGAAAATAATCGAAAGGCTAGGAAAGTTGATCGAATTGTAAACCAAAGCGCCTGCACCAAGGCCGAAACATGATAATATTTGAACACAATGGGTTTCAAATATCTTGTTGAAAAGCATGTTGGAAAGGGTATGATGGTGCAAACACTTCGAAATGGAATCTTGAAAGTGAACCATTTGTTAGCCAATGAATTGTTCAAAGGGAGGAAGACACGCTCATGCTGGGGGCGGTAGAAGATCGCAAGCCGCCTTGACGTGTTGTTGGAAAAAGAAGAGGTTGTTGTCAACTCGTATTAAGGCTTCAAGAAGGAAGGGACATTGATCACCCTTAAACCTATCAACTATGATGGAAGCTACAAAGGCCCAGTTCCTTGAATAGATTATTAGAGCGATGGTGGTTGTTCATATGAAGTCGATGTCACCAAAAGCTATTGGGAAAAAGGCTTGTTTATAGGCTAAAGGTCCTTTTAGACTATCAAAGGATCTTAGACCCAAAAGGCGCCCAAACATTTAAAGGAGAGAAAAATAAAAAGAAACAAAGGATTCTATGAAGGTGGAAGATGGAGGTGTGAATTGTAATAGATATTATGGTTGTTCAAAGCAAATAATTAAAATTCCAAAGGCTACCTAAACATCACCCATTTTAAGGAGAAGATCAACATGTTGAACATCCTCCAATAAATTTTTTTTGATGAAAGTTGATGTGAAGGATGAAGTACCCAATGGAACCCCCAATACTCTAATTCCTATTGATGGGGTGTTAAATAGGGATGGGGTGTCAAAGTTAAATAGTAAACCAGAGGGGGACCATGTTACACTTTTTGAAGTTGGATAAAAAGACCTATCTCACAAAGCTCAACTTGGAAATGTTCATATGCAAATGATACAATTGAGGGGGAACCTATGATGTGAATGTCATCTGTAGTAAAGGGAAATAGACAAGAGGGGAAAATAACCAGTTGTAAAACAAAGAACTTTAAAATGAACTAGAACAAATAGTGCCCCTCCCAAAGGATCACCTTGATAGGTTTCCATGGTAGATGGGATGATTAGGACCTTGCTTTCATGATTACAATGACTATAAAATAGGGAAGACACAAACACATAAAATGCACGAACAAAGGGGATGAAATGTATGATATCCCCACTTGCTACATGAAGTTCTTGAAATATGACTCCTTTTGACACCAAATTGAAAGTATTCCCCATGTCCAACTAAAGAATCACCTAGTTAGGGTGAAAGTCCAAAGTGCACCTAATACCATGGCGATGAATGGCGATGAATGGCGTTGGGAGTGCTAGTGGCAACTTAGATGCCAATATTGTCGTTGTTTTTTCATGTTTAGTAATTAGCGCCACGTAAAAGAGGAGAGAGAAAGTTAGGCAAAGAAGGAAAAAGAAATATAAAAAGGAAAAATTTGTAGTGGAGGCACTCAAGAAAAAGGAAAGAGGGGTTCCAAGACCCATGTTCGATTCCAGTTTTCATTAGAAGTGGACTAGTTATAAGTCTAGTTTCTATATTTTGGGGGCACTACAAGACATATGAAAACAACCACTTCCTTAAAAAAAAGGAGAAGGAGGATGATGATAACAACACCAACATCAACAGACAACCAAACAATGAAGGTGAAAAGGCCAAGGGAGGGTGGGTTTTGTGTACCTTTTTCTTTTTGGGTTTTGTTTTGTGGTGGGTCCCTTCTTTTCTTTTCTTTTACGTTTATGTCAAGCCAAATTTTTTTTTAATCACTAAGAATTTGGTTATTACTTATAAACTAAACACAATAAAAGGTTTCTACCATTGAATGAGTGATTTTGCTAAGGTCTTGGTTTTTCTTGGTTTTTGTCATATTCCTAAAAAAATAACAAAGGAAAAAAAAGAATAAATAAATAAAGATTGTGTTGTAGGTGTGAACGTATGAATACATAATGGCTAGTATTGACCAATCATATGTTTTCTAAGGTTTTTTTAAGAGCAAAGGATTAAGTCAAAGGTGTTATTATTATTATTATTATTGAAATTGGGTATTACCTTAATTGGGTAGTCCAAAAAATTAAAAAACTAGAAGTTTTTGAACCCCTAATCTTTGCACAATAGTTTCCAAAAGTGTATACATTGTGTCAAACATAGTAAAATAAGGATGATGGTGTCCAAAGTCATGGCGAAGTTAGGTTTTAGCTATCCATTGAAATATAACTTGCTTGTTTGTCACAATTTTTTCTATTTTCCTTCTTGATTTGCCTAATTTTGTGCGATTGGCTCTATAGGTTAAGGATTACCAAGTTCAAATATGTAGTATTTATAAAGTGGGGCCTATTTGCGATTATGCTCTTAATAAACCTCTTTCCTTATGGGCACAAAATGTCCCATGTCCCCTAGTTTATCATGTTTCATTGAACTTTGTAGTTCACATCACCCATTTGTCCTTTCATACACCACCATAGCCCCATTCTCCACTACCTTTCCTATGCAAATCATGCACCACCCACCAACCCCCTATACCATTTTAACAACCCATGCATGACCCACTAACTCCCCCTACCAACCTCTAACCCTTCATGTAAATGTGGAGCACCAACACAACACTTTCCCAATCCCCCTAAATAATGCACATGTAGGACCTTTTGCCCCTTCCATTCTGTCAACCCCTATAGTTGCCCATGATCAAACCCCCCAACCTACCCCGACCCTCCCAACATGCCTACAACCTCCACCTAAAACCTCTTGCCCCATTTGTGGGCGTCAATTTATTTTTTAAGGGTTAACTCATCACTAATGTTCTGGTAAAACATCCAATCCATTTAATCTAAACCTATGTGACCATCCAAACCCAATACCTTCCCTTATTCATAATTTGCCTGCATCAGCATGGGCTTGGGTTTTGACATTAAATGTATTTGGGTCCTTCCATTTTGGTTTTCATCATCCTCGATTATACAACCGCATCCCTACTACTCGCCGACATGATGTACAAGTGGCATTTTGGTTTCCATTAAATAAACTAGCACAAAACCCCTATGATATGGTTGTTTGGCATTTATTCCCCTTGTTACCCCAATGGTGTTTTGTTCTACCCCCTCGTGGAGGGGCAACAAGGCTTAATTAAACGTAAATCTGACTCAAACATTTTATAACAAACAACTAGGAAAACCTACATGAAGAATTTTTTTTATGAACCCAAGCTTTAACGACAAGTTTGAACTTAGTGCCTCCTCCCCAACATGATCTTCCAACTCATAAATGCCTTTTAGTCTAGTCTCTAAACGTGCATGAAAATACTCTAAAGTAGCTTGTGCTTTAGCACCATTATTTCTTGCACCCACATCTTTTAAAACTACCTTAATTATTTATGTTTTACATCTTTAATCAAATGGTTTCTTTCCACTTTTGCTAAAAGACTACAGACCAAACCAAAACCTCAAGCTTTCATTTGATTTTTTCAAATTAGCATTCCAACACATGTTGCATTTATCTACAAGCAACCTTTCTAGGATGATTTTTGAACACCTTTGAAATTGTTTTCACCCAAAAGATTCTACAAATGGATTCCCACAATTATTTCAACTTTGTTCCCATATAGCATAAGGTCACATCCCACATCAAATTGCACATATCCTCAAAACGGCTTGCCTTTTAGCCATGACCAAACCTTCAAGTGGAGTTCATCCCATTGCCTTGGGGGAAGCATTGTATCAATTCACAAGCTGTGTTTTATGCCTTGCAAACCTTGGCAACATACCTTAACAACAAAACCCCAAGTCCATTCCCTTTATTATCAAATACATTTTAAGATTTTTTGGGGGCTTTAACAAAACCCCTTAATGAACACATTACCTGCCAGTAGGTTCTTAAAGTTTTTTTAAGGTTCTTTGATAAATATCACATTAAATTAAATACCCAAGTTTCAAAAAACATTGGTTCTTAAAATTCAAAGCCCAACACTGATTAAGAAAAAACTTTAAAATCTACCCATTAACAAAAATATTCAATAAACATTTCAATGTGGTGCAATTTCAAAATCCAAAGATGAATAATTCAACTTTCAATCCAAACATATTTCAAACTCCATATGTAATATAAATGGGAATTAACAATGAACAATCTAATGAATCATAAATATATGGCATTTCGTAAATATTGGTTTTTAGTGGACAATTTTTATTTTATTTTTCATCTTCCAAATTTCAAGTTCCATCCCCCATATTCACATCGCAAACAATAAAACAATAGCAAGTACCAACAAAAAAAACAATCAAACCAAAACTTCACACACCATGTTTTATTTCCTAGATTCCATCCCACATCCCTTCAAACAATAACTAATAATATAGAAACCAAAAACAAAAAACAAAGCATACATGATTAAAAATAAACAAGCAAACCCAATGCCCTTGACAAAAATAAGAAATCCAATGCAACAAACAATAACTTGGTACAACATGCATAAACTAAAAACCCAATGTAACAAACAAAAACCAAAAACCCAAAAAAAAAAAGCAAAAGCCAAAAACCTAATGAGGGAAACCCAAATTTCAAAACATAACAAATAAAAAATTAGTGTAAAAACACAACCAAAATTAGAAACATAAGATGGGTAGGAACAAAGAACAAGACACATGACAAAGGAAAGACAAAAGACAACAACAACAAAATTGAAACCCCATAGAAGAGAAAAAAAATGCCTTGCACAAGTTGCATGGTAAACACAAAGACACTAAAATAAAAACGTGCAAAGTATTCATAAAAACAAATTAAGCCCACAGATGACATACAAAATACACACCACATAAATGAAGACCAACATAACTTGTAAAAAACCTTGAACCAACTTGGAATCATTACATTAAAAAAAATTCTACCCCTAAAATCCTAACACAAAGCCCATTTCACCATCTTCAATTTCCAAGGCTCATGATAAGAGTCCATCTATCATTTCCAACAAGACAATAACAATCCCTACTTTTAGATTTTATTACATGATGATTATCCATCAAAGTCATCCATATAATGACCAAAACCAACATCCTATTTTCAACTCCAAATTAGCAATCACGATGATTGTCCATGAAAGTTATTCATACAATCTCCAAAACCGACATCCCATCTATATCTCCACATTGACAACCTTGAGTTGTAGACTTGACACACCTACCAAACAAAAAAACCACAAATTTGGTCAAATGTATAACACTGCCACATACTACAATCATCTTAAGCCTCTAGAAATTCTTCATGCTCCACCTTGTCTTGAGATTCAACATCCAATTCTTTCATTAGATCCAACTTTTGCCTCACGCATATGCGAAGTCAAAAAAATTAAAACACTTAACGCATGAATCATACGGCCAATTTTTACTAACAAAAATTAGCTTGTTGAGATTTATTACTTGAAGGCAACATCTACAAAGTGCAATCAAGATTCCAACAATGTAGAAAATCTTTTCTATTTCATTTGGCAAGTTGGATGTCTATGAAATTTTATTTCATTAAGGTAATAATTGTTAGAAACCTATGCTCTTTTGTGTACTAGCATGTCAATGCATATTTGCAATTATCTCCATCAACATGATACCAATAGTAAGTGTACAACTTTCTACCAACATGTCTCAAATTGTTTACAATTGTGTCTATGGTGTGAAACAAATTTTCATTTCCAATATTTAAACCAAATGCATTAAGTTTGTCAACAATAGTGAGCATTGATAGCTTATAAACTTCCATCAACAAAGGCAACAACAATTCATTGTCATATTCAACGATTATCTAGTTGCAACATTACGGTCAAAACATGATAATTTAGAGCCAATGGGATTATTTTATAAAAGGATTATGAATCTTTTTAATCTTTCTCACTTTTCATATAAAGGAATTTTTGAATGAAATCTTTTGTAACTTGTTATCAAAATACATATAGTTGCCCCAATATATCACATGTTTTGTGTTAGTTATTGTTGAATAAAGGGTGCAATTTTTGCTAAATTTTTCATTTTATTTTGAAAAGTTATCATAATTTTGAATCATATCAAAATATGGTAGCTACATTAGGTTTTAATTTTATGTATCATAAACTACAACTTTGTTTTATATGTCATGTACATTACACCCCCATTTGTACATGTGGTAAAGGATTTTTGAAAATTTGAGATTTTGAAACATACTTTGAACTTTTAAAAAATTAATATTTCACAACTTTTTAATTGTGAGTGTTTTTTGAATGTGGGTAGTAGGTTATTATCATCTTTTTTTTAATCATAAAGTTTTATTCATTAAAAGAGTCTTTTACCCTAGTCTTTTGCAAAATTGATTACTTTTAACACAACTATTGTTCAAGTTCAAAAGTCCTTTACTAAAACTAAAACCCAAATTTTAATTTTAAAAAAAACCCTTACACTCATATTAGTCATCTAGCACACCTTGAAATGTTAACATAACTTTAAAATGTCAAAACAAAAACACATTTACTATAATTTGAAATTTTCAAAGACTCCTAACACCTTTTCTAGCTCCTATTAGCATGTTTTTACCCATTATCATGAGCCACATAAGTCATGATTAGGTGCATGGATTCAAAGTTGGGATCCAATATTATGTTAACATATTATGGCCCTTTCTTTTCTCAAATGTATGTAAAAAAGAAAAGAAACCTACAACTTCATGTGGCACATAAGTTTTTCCAACTCTTGATTTAAAAAAAATAGAAGCCTCTAGATTTTCCAAGTTATCAGGAATAACCACAACAACAAGCTCTTCACAAAACATACAATATGTAGAAAATGATGAAATATAAGGCGTCTTCAAAGAACCAATGCCCCCAACATTGGTTCATAACATAATGGTAACAACAATTGGTCACAAAACTTTCACCACCACTTCACAAATTGCCTAAGTTCTTGGAGAAGGTATGTAGTTTTGTAGTGCCACACTTTGACAACTATAACATAGAACAAAAACGCCTCAAAAAGTCAATGCATCTTGAATTAACAAAACTTGGCTTGCAAACCTACAACCTTGAAAATAAAAAACCCGTGTACATCCATGGCACAAAAACAAGATTTACAACCAAAAATAAATAAACTAAACTAAAATGTCAAAAACAATGAAAATATTTTTTTAAACAACTAGATATGCAAAATCATTGATGAACAAGGTCCAATTTGTCATTGGGCCTAGCTTGGGGTAAAATGTTAAATTTTGAACTTGATGATCCTAATTTAATTTAAAGATGTAGTATTTACTATGTATACAAGGAACCCAAGAAAGATTTGGGAAATGTACCATCATACTAGTGTGAATGTTGGTTTGTCCATGGTGGCAAAATTCAGTGTGAACTTTAAGAAAAGTTTGGTCAAGATGAATTGCAATCACTAGCATTGGTACCTTCACCTTAGTGATTGACCTTTGGGTGAATTGACATGGAGCACCTATCTACATTGGTACCATGGTCAAAACTACAAATTTCAAAGTTTTTTGGGTTATTTTTTTAACGTTATAAATATAATTCTTTAGACTAAGCTAGGGCCTATTATTCAAAATTATGCATTTCCTAGCTAAAATATAAGCACTAAAAGGCTTCACTCAAGGGCCACAATGAACCACTCATGACACCAAATTAAATACCTAAGGCTATAAATGACCATTGAGCAATTATCACAAAGGTTTCAAAAAAGGTTTCAAATCAATTCCCACCATGAAAATTGGTGAATAGGGTGAAAGCATGGTAAAATATTTAAAAAAATAGTTTTAAAAAGTTAGTCAAAAGTTGGTCTAGTTTTTGACACAAGTAAAAGAAAGTAGATTGAAAATAATTTAAAATAACATAATAAAAACATGGTGTTTTTCTTTGAGTTTATAGTGAGGTGATTACAAAATTTGAAAAACTTTGGTAGAATAAAAGTAGATATTGGTCAATAAAAGTATCTACTTTAAAAGTATGTTTGAAAATGAATGCTCAAATTGAGTTTAAACATATTTTTTCATTAGAAGTTTGATGTATTCTACTATAATATTTAAATGCTGAAAACTTACAAGTACATTTTAAAACTACATCATGTTGAAAATGGAGAATATTCAATAATTCATCTACTTTCACCTACTTGTACAAATTTGGACAACATAAAAAGTAGGGGAAAATGCATTTTTAAACATATTTGAATGCATATTAAATATGCAATTAATCAACATTATTATGATAAAATTAAAGATTATCCTCATCTTGATCATTAAATTAAAAAACAATTCTACTTTCAATACATTTAAACTTATTTATGGCTACTAGTTTTTTTTTTGTGACAAGGAATAGAAATTGTCTACTTTACTTTATTGGCACTTAATATCATAATTAGTTTTATTCCCTTAGATATCATCCCATTAATTATCACCAAAGTAAATATATAGGTTCGATTTTTAAGTCAAGAGGTTTATGCTAAGTAATAGGTGGGGTCTAAGTGGTAGGTAAGGTATAGCTACAAGTTTATAGGTTTTAGGCTAAATTTTTAGGTTTATAAGGTAGGGTTTCCAATGTAAAGTTTAAGGTTTAAAACACATCACAAATAGTTTTCTTGTGTTCTTACTTTGTCTCCACGAAGATAAAAGGGCCTAAATGAAACATTTTGTTCATTTGTTTTGTATTTCAAATTGATGTTTATATGTTTTGAAGTGTCAATATTTGTTTTGTTTGGTTTTAATTTTTTGTTTAATCATTTGTTTAAATTCTTCAAGGTCATCTTTCCCTCTTGCTCCTCCTCTATTTCCTCTTTCTTTCCTACTCATCATCTCCTCCTTCCTCCATGCTCTTCATTCCCCTTCTAATTTTTCATTGGCTCCTAGTCATGCATGTGCAAACCTATCCTTGCCCGGTACCAATAAGAACCACCTCAAATAATGGTTAAGGAACCAAAAGTGGTCAAAACATTTTTTTGGGCCTTTTTCCTTTAAATGTTTTCACAACTATAATTTTTTTTTCTCATGTTTATACATTGCATGCATTAATATATGGGTTGAAGTTAATTTTGGAATTTTAAAAAAGTGAAAATTGTTAAAAATTATATTGCTAATAGTGATGGCCCATTCAAAAATCAATAGTCTTCACTTTGGGAATTCAACTAAATTATACATATTCAATTAATTTCTTAATAAAAATAAAAATAAAATGACTTCAAAATTACCTTAAGAAAAAAATTCCTTGAACAATTCTCAAATCATGTTTCAAATTTGTGTGCCTAAACAAAAAGTTCAAGGAAAAGAACTAGCATTACATTCCCAAGACTTTTTTTAAACACAATGATTAGGAACATCAAAATACACAATAGTTTTGATATTATTGAAATCTCAAAATCTATGGAACAAAACACATGTACTCATTAAATAAATTATGAAAATATTTTTAAAAATGTCTCTTATGATTTTTTTTAATTCAATGGATCTAGTAAAATCAAGGAGTGACATTCCTAGTGGTACCACCAAGGATGGGTTTGCCCTACAATCCTACTCATCAAATCCTATTCACTGGGTTTTTTTTACTACTTTTAATTATCTACTTTTGTTCAACTACTTCTACTTTTAGCTTTAATTAGTCTTGAACTTGTACTCGTCAACTCATGGTCATATGTTCCTTCTCTTTGGCTCCTATTTAGCTACTCTTACTTATAGACTATTGGTTTTAAGCTCTTGGTCACACATCACTTTTCATAGCCAATAGGCGCTTGAGGTACATGTTATTAATCTCACATTCTTATTTTTTAGCTTTTGTTCATCAATTCATGGTCTCATTTTAATTCTTTGCATGTATTATGCAATAATTTCTTTTGTAATTTTTTTTTGGTGAGAAATCATTTGCCTATGTAGTTTGTGGAGAATATCTACTTAAAGTGTTTAATTATGCACTTGTGTCCTTAGTTGTCTTTCTTTTAGAAATAATTTTTCATTACAAATCCCTATTTGGTGGAGAAACAAAGAAAATGTATGTTTGGCCAACCTTAATACAATGTAATTCTACAATTTTGATCTATGGATGTCCAAAGGAATTCATGACGTTTTGCACTTGTGCTTAAATTTTTGGAAGCTAATAACTAGCAACCAAAACATATTAATCTTGGTTTATTTGAAGCTACATAAAATATTGGGCATGTTTTGGGAAGTAATTTAATCTAATTATTATATCAATATTATCATAACCCTAGCCTTGGGTTTGCAACCAAACTAAAGTCCCATTCACACCTAGTGTTAGCATCATTAATGTTAGAGGTCATAATGTTAGGGTCAAATGACATGATGCCACATTATGTTGATTAACACTAACCTATCATTAATATAACATGGTGACATTCAAACAACAAAGGTAAAGTTACATTACCACCTCATTAACTCCACCTTTTTGCCATTCAAGTTTCTTTTGATTCACATATGGATCAAATTATGCCAAATAACTAGCTCACTCTTTTTCCTCCTTCGATAAATTGTTTGCCCTCATTTTCTCAATTATACTTTGTATGTAGGGCTACATTTTTTTGTTCTTTGAGGTTGTGGGTTTTATTTTTTTGTTTTGTTAAAACTTCATTGTCGACACATTGGAAGGCTGCTTTCCATTTTTCCTCCAAGCTTTGAAGTTGATGTGTTATAAATTTGTTTTTTTTTTTTTTTTTTTTTTTTTTTTTTTTTTTTTTTTT
>Ga0116227_10002370_pt1 | contig 42985 bp, 43 predicted proteins | sample S1TSphgellanicum_FD_89693 | JGI IMG/M metagenome (GOLD analysis project Ga0116227, IMG submission 89693) | Host-associated microbial communities from peat moss isolated from Minnesota, USA - S1T2_Fb - Sphagnum magellanicum MG | ecosystem: Host-associated > Plants > Peat moss > Unclassified... | reverse complement strand
ACAGCCAAAAATAGTGCAGCACCTAAACACATAGCTAAATGTATAATTCTCAATGTTAAATATGATGTTGCCGGGTATGCGGTATATCTGTTGTTGTCCATATATTAATCTATTTCGCTTAATTCAATACTTTCCCAGGTTTGCTTGGCATAGTAGCGCATCATTACCCAATATAGTAACACTGCCGGAATGATACAGATCCATATCACTGTTTCCCATTGTGCCAGTATATAGTGGCCCCAACCAAATAAAAAGGTAACAACCATTAGTAGCAAGGTAATAATAACTTTTCCGCCGGCTTGCTTAACCAAAACCGGCCTCGAAAAGGGCAGGCCCTTCACTAAAAACAAGGCCATCACTATCCCATAAAGCTGCAGCAAAAAAAACGCCAGTACTACATCGTTAATAACCTGCGGACCCCAGATAACAACACAGGTTACAGTCAGCAAAATAAAGAAAGGCAAAATATACAGTATAGTTATCGCCTTAAACATCCCGGCTAAAATTTTACCGGGCTTATCAATTGGCAAAGCATAATACACCCACGATGCCTTGTATTTTTCGCTCTGCGAGATCTGCTGCAAAATGGCCGATAAAATTATCGAGCTAAAATACAGCAGAAAAATATAGCTGCGCCCATGTTGTATTTTGGTGAACTGCTCGCCAACACCTCCATTGCCCGATAGCATAAAGTATGCAAAATACACCGGTATAAAAGCAAACTGCGGGTACACCTTAATTTTGAACTCCCGTGTGCGGGAAGCTAATTTCCAGGTTATCCTGAAACCCGCATTCTCTATTGGGTCACTGGCTACAAAATTAGCTATCCTGTCAATCAAGCCTCTTTTTTTTACCTTCTTATTTTCCGGACCAACTACCGATGCATCAGACATGGCTATTGCCGATAACGTTCGATTAAAACCCGGAGCCAATACTTTAATTACAAACCAGATGCTTACAAACGGCAATAGAAAACCTAATGCCGCAACACCCGTCCCCGCCAGGCCGCTTCTGCCCGCGTGTATCACAGCTTCGTTAATGGCGGCTATCCAAACCGGGGGTAAAAAGTATGCCCATTTATGGTTCAACAAATCGTAAGTCGATAATGTATTCATGTCGATCATCTTGGGTAATAACCGGTAACCACCAAACATGAATATGGAGAATGCGATCTGAAAATAACTGATGATATCCTTAAACTTTTGAGCGCTAACAGATCGCATCAACAACAGGTAAACCATATTTACAATAAATATGCTAAGCAGGGTTGCCAAAACGATTTGGATAAAAAACAAGGGTACCGCGGCCACACCATCAATAAAGCCTATCATGATAATCCCAGGCAAGCCCTGTACCAAAGCCAGCTTTAATACATAAACGCTGATGTGCAATATCCGGGCAACGGCAACCGTACGATCATTAACCGGCCTGGGCGCTATAATGTATTGGTCGCGAACATCGATCAGCACATTGGTAAAATCGGTAATAAGCATCAGGCTCATCAATACCATAAATGCGCTAAAATAGATGGTTTGCGCAAGCATGGGTCTGTGAAAAACGAACAGAATAATACCATAAAATGAGCCAAACATCAATGTAACCAGAATAGTTCCCCACGCGTTTGATGTTTTTTTAGGCTTGTCGTTTTGTTTATGGGCCACAATGCCTCGCGGCCGCCTATCATCTATCAGTAGCTTAACACGAAGTATCTCGCCCAATTGCGCGGTATTAATACCGGCACGCTCCATCACGGGATTAAACTGCGCTATGATCCATAAAAATATTTTATCTATCATGGCCGGTTAGTCAAAAGCGTTCATAATAGCATCCGTTTCGTGGCTGCTTGTATCACGGCCGGTTAACTTAGCAAATATCTGCTCTAAAGTATCACTATGGTTTTGCTTAAGCGATTCAAAAGTTCCATCGGCAACAATCTCGCCTTTATTGATCAGCAATATCCTATCGGATACCTTCTCAACCACATCCATCATATGCGAACAATAGAATATCGTTTTGCCTTCCTGCGATAAACGAACAATCAGCTCCTTAACCGTGATCACCGCGTTGGCATCTAATCCCGATAAAGGTTCATCCAAAACAATGATCTGTGGGTTATGGATAATCCCCGATATCAGCATCACCTTTTGTTTCATACCCTTGCTAAAGGTATCCATCCTATCGTTCAGGTTTGTGCTCAGGCCAAAAGCGCCCAATAACTTTTGTGAACGCTCGGTAATTACATCCTGCTCCATATTATTGAGCTTGCCAATAAAATCCAGATATTCCATTGGCGTAAGCACCTCATATATCTCGGCATTCTCGGGCACATAGCCTATCAGTTTTTTAATCTCCTGTGGGTTATCAGCCATATTGAGCCCATTGATCACTACTTGCCCTTCAAAGTCGGGGATTAAACCCGTCAGAATTTTAACTGTAGTTGATTTGCCCGCGCCATTAGGGCCAATATATCCAATCACCTGCCCGGGATAGATATCCAATGTTAAATGCTTTAAAACAGTTTTTGCCCCGTACGATTTTGACAGGCTGCGTATTTGTATAATAGGATCGGTACTCATCTTTTAATGTGATTAACAACGCCAAAAGATAGCTAAAAAATTTCAACAAAATTATGTGTGGGCATAAAGCAAAAAGCCTCTCAAAATTTGAGAGGCTTTGCCATTAAGGGAAAGAGGTGTAACAATCTTATGTAGTATCAGCAATTAATCAATAGTCTTGCCTGTTATATTCAGCATAGTAAACAACGATAGTGCGGTATTAAGCGCTTCTTTTGAAACCGGCTTACGCAGATAAGAAACCGGTGCCGTGCTCATCGCATCAGCAACCATCTCTTCGTTGGTAATTGACGAAAGAAATATAAACGGCAAATTTAAATTCGCTTTGATATATCGCGCAACATCAATACCTGTTTCTGAGCCGCGCAACATAATATCGGTTATAACCAGATCGGGATCAGTTTGATGCAGACCCTTTACAGCATCCTCATACGATTCCGCCACGCCGCAAACCACATGCCCCATACTTTGCAACGTATATTTCAACAGCGTTGCCAAAATTGGTTCGTCTTCAACTATGTAAATACTCAGTTTATTCATATTAATTTAAGGCCCAAATTGCAGTGTTTTGTGGTGCTCAAATTAAATTGGGGGAACTCAAAGATACCCTATAACTGCGCTTTGCCACAACTTAGGGTGGTGGACAAATGGGGGACAACCTTGTTGCTTATTTAAATAGCATCAAATTTTCGAGATTTCGTGTTCCATATCAACCTCCAACGGCAGACCCATTTTTTTACGTAACCGCTGTTTGGCCTTCTTAATACCTTCGGTAGTAATACCCAGCATATTAGCCATCTCGCGGTTGCTGAGTTGTAGTTTCATTAAGGTTAATATCCGCGTATCTGTGCCTGACAGGCCGGGAAAATTTTTCTTGACAGCTATCAAAAATCCGGCATGAACACGTGAAAATAAAGTTTTAAACTCATCCCAGTTTTCATCGGTCATGATGTGGGCTTGCATCATTTTTTCAAGATGTTCAGCTTCGTCCTGATTAACAACTTTGGTTTCAAGCCTGTCTACCTCTTTCCTGAAATACTCAATTACAACGTTCTTCTTCCGGATGCTCTCGGTATATAATAACAATTCCGATTCGGCATTTTTCAGCTCCTCATCAACCTGTTTTTTCTCTGTTATTAGTTTACTCTTATCTTTCTTAACCTTTAGCAGTTGCTGATTGTAGATCAATAACGATATTACGATCAAAAAAAACAGTACTATAATTATTCCGTTCCGCTTCACCGCGCCCAACTCAGCATCCGTCTTCAACTGATCGATCAGAACCTGATGGTTTGCCATTTCCCAGCCTAATCTTGTCCTTTCAACAGCGGCCATATTGTTACGTTGCTGCAAGCTGTCTTTAGCTTGCTCCATGTTTTTACGGTAGCTTATGCTTTCAGCAAGCTTTCCTTCCAACTCGGTCATTTCGGCTTTCAGGCCATAATATTCTATTCTGAGTTTTAGGCCATCATGTACAACACCTACCAATTTTTCAACCTCATTTAATTGGATTCCGGCCAATTTTAGGTTATGATTTATCAGGTTAATTTTGGCTAACCTGAGCAAGGCATGGGCGGCATTACCCATTTCGCCATATTTTAAAGATATAGTGTAGTCTGTTGAAATATATGGCAAAGCTTTGTCATAATTTCCCTGCATAAAATATACCGATCCAATATTGCCCGTAGTAATGGCTACCCAAGCAGTATCGTTATTTTGTTTACTTAATTGGAGCGCGGTATTGAAATAAGGGAGCGATTGATCAAACTTTCTGTTATTCCGATAGATCAAGCCGATGGTATTGATCGTACTGATCTTTATTCTTGATAAAGCGATCGGATATTTCAAGCCCTCTTTAAGATACAGCATCGCGTTCTCATAATCACCCAGATCATAATAAAAACTGGCTTCTTGTGTGAGGTAAGATGAAATATCGGGCACGTTTTCAAAGCCCACATTTCTGAACACATCCTGTGCTTGCAAAAAGTACTTACATGCCTCTACATTGCGCCTGTAAGTGTAATAATACATTCCCATTTTATGCTTGTAGATCCCAACATCAGCAGCCAGGTTATTAGCTACCGCGAAATCAATAGCCTTTTGGTAATACGCTGTGCTTTGAGGGTTAAACCCTTTATTTACCGAGAGGTAATCTGCTCGCATTTCAAAAACACAGGCTTCCAATTGCTTGTCGCCACTACTTTGAGCAAACTCGTTTAGCTGATTCAACTTATGGGTAACCGTTGTCGAATCAACTTTTCTTAAATGTGTTTTGTAAATATCTAAAGCTCTGGCCGTTTTTTCGGATTCCTGCAGCTTTCTAATTCCTTTGAAAATATCAGTTGTATCTGCAGACCATGCACTATTAGAACAAAGTAGCATTATAAAAGCCAGAAGTATGCTTCTTACTGATTTTATAGGTGTGCCGATCTGCTTAAGTCTCTTCATTATCTACCCCGCCCAATTCTCTCTATCCAAACTCCGGTAATGTATCGCCTCGGCCAAATGCTCTATTTCAATAGTTTCACTCCCGGCCAAATCAGCAATCGTGCGCGATACTTTTAATATCCGGTCATAAGCCCGGGCACTTAATCCCAGTTTTTCCATCGCCTTTTTAAGTAGGTTCTGCCCGGCTGCATTGATCTGGCAAAGGTCACGCACCATCTTTGTACTCATCTGAGCGTTACTATGCATTCCCGTTTTTTCAAACCGTTTGATTTGCACTTCACGAGCCTGTATCACCCGCTCACGTATGCCTTCGCTCTTCTCTGCTAACCTATCCGATGATAGCTCATCAAAATTTACCGGTGTAACCTCAACATGCAAATCTATCCTGTCCAATAGCGGTCCCGAAATTTTACTCAGATACTTTTGCACCACTCCCGGCGGACAAACACAATCCTTTTCGGGATGGTTGTAATATCCGCAAGGGCAAGGGTTCATACTCGCGATCAACATAAAGCTCGAAGGATAATCCACCGAAAACCGCGCTCTCGAAATGGTAACTTTTCGCTCCTCCAATGGTTGTCGCATTACCTCCAAAACGGTCCGTTTAAACTCTGGCAATTCATCCAAAAATAAAACTCCGTTATGCGCCAGCGAAATCTCTCCCGGCTGAGGATTCGTTCCACCACCAACGAGTGCCACATCCGAGATGGTATGATGTGGGCTTCTAAATGGCCTCACCGTAACCAGCGCATCGGTAGCAGCCAATTTCCCGGCAACGGAATGGATCTTGGTTGTTTCCAACGATTCCTGCAAGCTCAATGGTGGCAATATCGAAGGTAACCTCCGGGCCAGCATCGTTTTCCCAGCCCCCGGCGGGCCGATCAATATTACATTATGCCCACCCGCAGCTGCGATTTCCAGCGCCCGCTTAATATTCTCCTGACCGCGAACCTCACTAAAGTCGCTATCGTAATTATTGATACTGTTATAAAACTCCTCGCGGGTATTTACTATTTCGCGTTTAAGCTGGGCCGTTCCGTTAAAAAATCCAACCACATCCTTAATGCTCTCAACACCATAAACTTCCAGATCGCTCACAATGGCTGCTTCACGCGCGTTTTGTTTGGGTAGGATAAAACCTTTAAATCCCTCTTTCCTGGCTTGTATCGCTATAGGTAAAGCACCTTTAATCGGTTGTAATCCGCCATCAAGCGACAGCTCACCCATAATAATGTACTTATCCAGCTCTGCACTTTCCATTTGCTCCGATGCTGCCATAATCCCGGTAGCAATGGTCAAATCATAAGCCGAGCCTTCCTTGCGGATATCCGCAGGGGCCATGTTCACCACAATTTTTTTGCGTGGCATGGTATAATCGTTGGTGCTCAATGCCGTTTCAACACGCTGCATCGATTCCTTAACCGCATTATCCGGCAAGCCAACAATCCAGTAACCCAAATTGCCGCTGCTGATATTAACCTCAACTGTAATGGTGGTGGCCTCAATCCCGTAAACGGCGCTGCCAAAGGTTTTAACTAACACTAATTTCTATATTTGATATGATAGCGAAAGATACTGCAAAATCCGATAATATATTAAACGTTCATTATAATATCCTCCACAAATCATACTTTTGAATTATGGAAAGCTTCCATATACCCCAGGCAGTAAAACATCACCCGCGAACCACCTGCGGCGATATTTCTTTTGTGCTTTATAAAGAAAACAGCCAACCCGCTAAAAACCGGGTGATTTTCAATTGCAACGCCATCAGTTTTATTGTTAACGGAGCAAAGGATATCTATAAATCGGCACAGCATACCGTAGTAAACACCGGCGAAGCCATTTTAATAACAGAAGGGCATAGCATTATTGCCGAACACTCATTGAATAAAGCCCACTATCAAAGCATCCTGATCTTTTTCCCAACAGAATACATCGTCGGCTTTTTAAACAAAATGAACATCAAACTAGCTAATACTTTTGATGCGGATAACAAACTCGTCAAGTTTAAACAAACGCCATATCTTGCGGGATATCTGCAAAATCTGCTACACATTATCGGGCATCAGCAAACTATACCTTTAACTTTGGGTCTGCATAAATTAGAAGAGTTATTTCTAAGCATTCCACCAAATCATTTGAGCGAAATGGCCACCATATTCAAACCATTAATGAATGATGAGCTTTCGCTGAAAAAGCTGGTCGAAAAAAACCTGGTGAACAATTTAACCTTGGATGAGATCGCTTTTCTGGCCAATAAAAGCCTGTCATCCTTTAAGCGCGACTTCGAAAAGGCTTATAATGTTAGTCCTGGTAAATATATCCGTCAACGCAAGTTAGAAATAGCTTCCGCAGAGCTAGCCCAGGGCAAACGCGCCAGCGAATTATACATTGATCTGGGTTACGAAAGTGTATCCAACTTTACCTCAGCTTTTAAAAAACAATACGGCCTTACCCCAAAACAATACCAGTTACAGCAACAATCAGCCTGACCTTTTTACCGGGTTTTTTGAACCTTTTTCAATAAACAGTTTAAGCAGCATAAAGCAATTTTGATCTATTAAAAATTTAAGATCATGAAAACTTTATTCTACACCGTATTCACCATGCTGATCGCTTTTTCGACCAGCGCACAAACATTCACTTTAAAAAGTAACGATTTAGGCGGCCAGTTCAGTAACGAATTTAGCTTGAACGGATTTGGCTGTTCGGGTGCCAATAAATCGCCACAGCTTTATTGGGAAAACGCTCCAAAAGACACTAAAAGCTTCGCCATTACCATTCACGATCCCGCCGCGCCAACCGGGAGTGGCTGGTGGCATTGGGTTGTATTTGACATCCCTGCCAACGTTACCGAGATAAAACAGGGCGCAGGCTCAACCAGTAAACAATTATTACCGGCAGGTGCCATTCAAAGTAATACCGACTTCGGTCAGCCGGGATACGGTGGTCCTTGTCCGCCAGTTGGCGATGCTCCCCATCCCTACATCATTACTATATACGCTTTAAAAACTGCTAAGCTTGGGCTCGATAAAAATGCATCTGCCGCCTATGTAGGTTTTGCATTAAATAATAATTTGATCAGCAAAGCATCGTTAATAGTTTATTACAAGCGTTAACGCATCACCAACATATTACATTCAATTATTAGGTGTTTTGCTGCAAATGCTGTTACTTTATGTAAAACACACTGAAATGAAAAAGTTAGCATTCATATTACTGATAGGTTTCGCAAGCGTTAAAACATTCGGGCAAACCGCCATCGCAGCCAAAGATGCCGCCAAACACATTGGCGAAGAAGTTACCATTACCGATAAAATATACGGTGGCAAATTTTTAGCCGGACCGGGACTTACTTTATTAGATGTAGGTGGCTCGCACCCCAACGAATTATTAGTACTGCTAATTAAAGGCGACGATCGCAAAAAGTTCACCGGCAATCCCGAAGAAACCCTGAAGGGAAAAGCCGTTACTATTACCGGCAAAATAATTGATTACAAAGGCAAACCAGAAATTGTAATAACCGAAACTGCCCAAATCAAAGTAACCGAAACCAAGTAAATTTCTATTTCTACCACCAACAAATCTGTCCCAGCGGGACAATAGGTCGGTAGAAAATAAAAATCAGACCATCGCGTGCCGTAGGTACGCAACTACGTATAACAAAGAAACCCGCTGATTAGCGGGTTTCTTTGTTTCAAAAATATCTCAATAAATCCGACATCGAAATTTCGATATCCGAAATCATTAGCCTTTGCTCTTCGGCGACAGATCAAACGGTACCACAACCTTAAAGCTGATATTGCGGCCCATATTAAATATGCCAGGCGCAACACCTGGTCCCGCCCCATTTGGGTTATCAAAATATTTCAACCTGCTCATGTTCGATTGATAATTCACATCGCCCAGGTTTGTACCTTCTATAAATATTTCCATCACCTTTTTACCGGCTGCATTGGTAATGTTACCACCAACGCCGGCGCTGATCAGGTTATATCCGGCTGTATAGGTCTCAGTTCCATAAGCCGAAAAGAAATGATCCTGAGCGTTAAAATGATCAAAGCCAACAAAAGCATAAATCCCTTTAAACACACCAAAACCTTTATCAAACTTCCCACGTAATTCAGAGTGCGTATGCAATGGTGGGATGAATGGCAAATATTTTAAGCTATCAGCAACTTTACCACCTGTACCTTTATTTTCGCCATAAGTTAAACTCATCGAGTTTTCAAAATGCAGCCATTTAACCGGGTGAATATCCAAATTTAATTCGCCACCATAAATTTGAGCCTTGCTTTGTACATAGCTAAAAGTATTATAGCCATTAGTAATTACCGGCGAACCATCAGGATTCAGCAATTGTTCCTGGAATATGTAGTTTGATATATCATTATTAAATAATTCCGCACTAGCGGTTACATTAGGTAAGGTTAAAAACGCGCCCAAATCTTCCTGTAAACTAAACTCCGGTACAAAGTTCGGGTTACCGGTATGATAGATCTGTGAACCCGGGTCAGCACCATTAGCAGATAGCTCCGCGATACTTGGTGCCCTAAAACCACGGGCAACATTACCCTTGATCAAAAACTCGTTGCTGAAATTATAAGTAGCCCCAAAACTTCCCGAAAAGCCAGTGAAGGTTTTGCTCAAAGCATCAAACTGCTTATCAACATTTGGCGCAGTAGTAGGGTTGCTTCCTGTATAAAGCGATGGAAACGTGTCGTTGGTATTATCAATATAAGCTGCCTCTCCGGTAAACGATCGACTATCAAATCTGCCTCCGGTTGATACATCTAACTTGCCAAAACTCTTTTTAATAAAAAAGAACGGACCGATATCAAACTGGTGATAATTAGGTATCGGGAAATCGGTACCCGCGCCTAAAGTATTATCCTGGTACATTCCGTTCACACCAACCGATGTTTCATAATCATGCGCGAAGCTAAAGTTGTACTTCACATCATAAGTATAGGTATTCAGGTTCAAATTTAATCCCGGTACATCGGTAGCCGTAGGGTGTGTAAACTCACGGCGGTGACTTTTTTGGTAGCCCAGATTTACATTTATGCTGGCATTATCACTCAAAATAAAACTGCTGTTATTATAAATACGATACAATTGCACACGCTGATACAAAGGTGATATACTGTACGAATTCAGATCAGATGAAGATACGATAGGACGAAAAGCGTCATCCTCACTTATCTGTTTTGTAAACTGGCGTGATATCGAATCGCGGCTGCCATCAGGTATTTCCTGCTTATCATCAAAAATCGAAGCATTGAAATACGAATATCCCCACGATTTATTGATACCTACCATAGCACGGATATCTTTTTCCTGGTAAGCCGTATTATAAACCCTGCCGTCGTGCTGGTTCTGATAGTCCTTTGCACCCTTAGCCGATACCACCGTACCCCAAACCAAACCATTCTGATTTCCCTGCAAACGGAACGATCCATTATACAAACCATTATTGGTACCATAAATACCCTGTACCGATCCTAATATTTTCCCTTCCGGAGCCGGCGTTGGTGATAGCATATTCACCACACCACCAATAGCATCGCTACCATAGGTTAAACTGGCTGGGCCTTTAATTACTTCAATCCTGTCAACGGCATTTTGGTCAACTTCAACACCATGTTCATCGCCCCATTGCTGGCCTTCCTGGCGTATTCCATCCACTGATGTAATTACCCGGTTATAACCTAAACCATGTATAAAAGGCTTACTTACATTCGGCCCTGTAGTTACCGCGCTTACACCTGGTAAATTAGCTATCTGGTCTATCACATTACCGGCACCAGCGCGTTCATCCAAAGCTTCTTTGCTTATTGCGATGATCGGGATCGGGCTTTTCTTAAGCTCCGTGGCCCTGGCAACACCAGTAATAACCACTTCGCCTGCTTCTATAGATGATACCTGCATCTGGAAGTTAAGCGTAGTAGTCTTCGTAAAATCTACTTTTTGGTTAATGGTGGCATAACCAATGTAACGAACCTGCACTAAAAAAACACCTTTAGGTACACGATTTAAAGTGTATTTACCTTCGGCATTGGTAGTGGTTCCGTTTTTAAGATCGGGTATGCTAATGGTTACACCGATCAGCGGTGAGCCATCGGCTTTATCAGTAATAGTACCTGTTAAAGTTCCGTTGCCTGCCGTTGCAGGAGAATTACCGGCTATCACCGAAAAAGTTATAAATAGGGCAAATAACGAACTAATGAATATTTTAAATTTCATGATAACATATCAAATTGAATAAAAGGATCATCCGCCGGACAAAAAATCCCGGCAGAAATTAATACTGCAAAAAAAATTGATTGTTATACTGCAGGTGGCGAGCGCCCGGCAGAAAGAATGAGCGCAATGCCCTTATAATCGTGAAGATTAGAGTAGATCGTTTCGCAAAGTGTAACCGTAGGCGTAAAACCCGCTGCATCAAAAATAGCCATGTGCGAGTTATGCATCATATCGCAAATGCTACAGGTATCGGTTACAGTCTGGCCGTTTTGTGGTGTTTTAGCAGTACGTTCGGTAGCAGCTTTGTAATGAAAATGCTGGTGGGAGTAAACCATAGTTTGACCCGCAATAAAGCAGATCAGGATGATCCAGGCAAAACGGATATGATTTCTTCTTTTTCTCATTTACACTAATAACGCTGTTTATTAAACTTATTTTATAAAGTTTAGTTTAAAACACTGCAAAATTATTAACAAAAGTAACATAATATTTCAAAGTTGATGTTACAACGTTTATTGGGTTCGTAACATTCCTGTGATTTGCCTAATATGATGGCATTCATTTTACAAACACCTGTCGTAACATTAAAGTATATTTGCGGTTATATGAAACCTGCCGAAGTAAATTTAAAATGGGACGAGTTGCAAAAACGCATAGCAACTGATTTTGACACCGATATACCGGACATTAAGGTAATGCTCTTCCTCATCGGTGTGCAGGAATTGGGGCAAGGCCCCAAAAAATTTTCTAAAAGACAGAAGGAAGAATTGATGCACATCGCCAATTGCAAATTATTCAGTAAACTGGGTTTTTACGAGTTAGAAGGTTTGGATCAGGACGGATGGCCGCACTGGAAAGCTGTTAAAGCGATTCCAAATTATACACTGCTGGAGCAGGAAATGATCATCAAATCATTGATTATTGATTATTTCGATGAAGTTTTATAACTTCATTTTCATGAAGAAATTACTGACCCTAATTATTTGCTTTTTTACACTTACTACCGTTTTTGCCAAAGCACCCAAAAATCAATACGTACGCATTAAAACCAGTTATGGTAATTGCATCATCCGCCTGTATAACGAAACCCCAAAACACCGCGATAACTTTATCAAAATAGTTAAAAGCGGAATATTAAATCAAACACTTTTTCACCGTATTATTCTAAATTTTATGATTCAGGGTGGCGATCCGGATTCTAAAAATGCCAAACCAAATATCGAATTAGGTAACGGCAGTTTAAAATATACCATCGATGCCGAATTTAATGATAGCCTGTTCCACAAACGAGGTGTATTGGCTGCTGCACGGGATAATAATCCGGAAAAAAAATCAAGCGCTACCCAATTTTATATTGTTCAAGGTCGCAGATATACCGATGCCGAAATGGATAACCTGGAAGCAACGCGCTTAAAAGGTTTTAAAATACCTGAATCGCAACGGGCAGTTTACCGTACCGTTGGTGGTACACCACAATTAGACCATAACTACACCGTTTTTGGCGAAGTAGTAACAGGATTAGATATGGTTGATCTGATTGCTCCTTTAAAAGCTGATATTCACAACCGACCATTAAAAGATGTACCTTATACTATCGAACTACTTAGCAAACGGGAATGCAAACAATTAGATAAACTGCTTTTACTTAACTCTTAAAAGCATTCCAACCCTGCGCTTTTAACTCGTGCGAGTTACCGGCTTTGGTGATCAAATTACACCCGGCATTAGGTTCTGTTATATAGCCTATTACACTAATATCGGTATCAAATTTAATTTTATCGTAATCCGCTTGTTTAACGGTGAATAATAATTCATAATCTTCACCGCCGCTTAAAGCACAAATAGTAGGGTCCAAATTAAATTCACGTGCGGTATCAAAAGTCATCGGGTCAATCGGGATCTTCTCCTCGTATAAATTACAACCTTTATTGCTTTGCTTACAAATGTGTAAAATCTCTGATGCCAACCCATCCGATACATCGATCATTGCAGTTGGTACCACTTTCATATCTTTCAACAATTCAACCACATCCCAACGGGCCTCTGGTTTTAGCTGACGCTCAATAATATAATCTTTACCTTCCAGGTCAGGTTGTACATTAGGATTTTCTAAGTAAACCAGTTTTTCACGTTCCAATAATTGTAAGCCCACATAAGCGCCACCTAAGTCACCACTTACACACAGCAGGTCACCTTCCTGAGCAGTGTTACGGTAAACAATATTCTGCTCATCGGCATAGCCAATACTAGTTACGCTAATTACCAAACCCTGTTTTGATGACGTGGTATCACCACCTACTAAATCAATCTTATATTTTTCACAGGCCAGCAGCATCCCATTATATAACTCTTCCACAGCCTCCAGCGGAAACTTGCTCGAAAAACCCAACGAAACCGTAACCTGGGTAGCTATACCATTCATGGCATAAATATCGCTTAGGTTTACTTGTATGGCTTTGTAGCCTAAATGTTTTAGCGGTGTATAAGCTAGGTCAAAATGGATCCCTTCCAGCAACATATCGGTTGATACCAATATCTTTTTCCCCTGCGCATCTAAAACAGCAGCATCATCACCGGCACCCTTTATGGTATTGGTGCTTGTTAGTTTAATATTTTTGGTTAAGTGGTCAATTAAACCAAATTCACCTAAATGCGCTATCTCTGTTTTTTCCTTGTTATCAAACATATCTTTCTTTTTGGATTGCACTGATTCTATTTGTGATTACACCGATTTTAACCAGCTAATCAATTTCTCAATCGGTGTAATCATTTCTTATAATCGGTGTAATCATAATCCCAGCGAAGCTGATATTTCCAGCATTCTTTCAATCGGTTTTACCGCTCTTTCAATAATATCCATCGGTACAAATATCTCCGGACTCTCATTTTTCATACACAGATACAATTTTTCCAGTGTATTACGCTTCATGTGCGGACAATCATTACAAGCGCAATTATTATTCGGTGGTGCCGGAATAAAAGTTTTAGCTGGATTATCCTTCTGCATTTGGTGTAAAATACCAGCCTCGGTTGCCACAATAAACTCCGTTGCCGGATTGTTAGTGCTATATTTCAACAATCCTGTGGTCGATCCAATGTAATCCGCCATTTCCAAAATCACATCCTCACATTCAGGGTGGGCCAGTAACTTAGCTTCCGGATGGCGTGATTTAAGTTTGGTGATCTTCTCTCTCGAAAATATCTCGTGCACCATACAGGCCCCATTCCACAATACCAAATCACGTCCGGTTTTTTTAGCCACATAAGCACCTAAATTTTTATCCGGACCGAAGATGATCTTTTGGTCTTTAGGTAAGCTTTCCACAATCTGAACCGCGTTACTTGATGTGCAAACTATATCGCTTAAAGCTTTCAGTTCTGCAGTACAATTCACATAAGTAATTACCAGGTGATCGGGGTATTGCTCTTTAAACTTTTTAAACAAATGCGGCGGACAACTGTCGGCCAAACTACAACCCGCTTTCAGATCGGGTAATAAAACTTTTTTGTTTGGCGATAGTATTTTGGCTGTTTCGGCCATAAAATGCACACCTGCAAAAACAATGATGTCGGCATCGGTCTTGGCTGCTTCTTGTGATAAGCCTAAACTATCACCAATATAATCGGCAATATCCTGTATGTCGCCTTCCTGGTAGTAGTGGGCAAGCACAACAGCATTCTTCTCTTTTTTTAACTTCTCTATTTCCTCGAACAAATCGAGTGTCGGATCAATTCTTTCGTCCACCAGTTGCATCACTTTTATTTCCTCCAAATGTATCCATTATCAACGTTACAATAAATACAATTACTTTTAATATAAAAAAGAACTATTACTTATTAGTGTGTTAGTTTCGTTGAAAAGTAAGGGTAATTTTTTTTCTAAATGTTGTTTGTAATTATTTGTTAACATTTTATTAATATTCTGGCAATCTTATCTTATTGATTATCTGAACATTTTATCCCGCAAATAAATAATCAAAAACTTTTATGTTAATTATTACTTCTGTTTTTAAATGTTAATTACCTTGTTAAACCTGATTAAAATTGACCCATAAGTTTTCCCAAAAATGAAGACTAACAGCACTTATTAACTATTTTACTATTTACTGAGTTTTTACACACGCAAAATTAACATCTTTACAAGGGCTTATTAACATGCGAGCTATTTTTATACATTTTATTGATTTGATATGACCAGAAGTGTTGATTTCTTAGTAATTGGTTCCGGAATTGCGGGTTTAAGCTTCGCACTTAAAGCTGCAAAACATGGTAAGGTACTGATAGTTACAAAGAGTAACGAAGATGAATCGAACACAAAATATGCCCAAGGCGGTGTTGCCGTAGTTGTGGATAAAAAAGAAGATTCTTTTGAAAAACACATTGAAGACACCTTAATTGCCGGCGATGGACTATGTGATAAAGAAGTTGTGGAAATTGTAGTTAAAGAAGGACCAGAGCGTATTCAGGAAATTATTGACTACGGAACCAATTTTGATAAAACCAATAAGGGTTATTATGACCTGGCTAAAGAAGGTGGCCACTCCGAGTTTAGAGTATTACATTATAAGGATATTACCGGTTTTGAAATAGAGCGTGCTTTATTAGAGCAGATCCACCAAAACCCGAACATCGAAATATTAACGCATCATTTTGCTGTAGATCTGATCACCCAACATCATTTAGGTGAATTTGTAGATAAATCATCTCCGGATATTACGGCTTATGGTATCTATGCGTTTAATACAGAAACCAACGAAGTTGAAAAGATCTTATCCAAAGTGACGGTAATGGCGTCTGGTGGTGCAGGCCATATTTATAGTATAACTACAAATCCAACTATTGCTACAGGCGATGGTGTAGCGATGGTTTACCGTGCTAAAGGTAAAGTACGTAATATGGAGTTTATTCAATTTCATCCTACAGCTTTGCATAATCCTGGTGAATATCCATCTTTCCTGATATCTGAAGCTGTACGTGGTTTTGGTGGAGTTTTGAAAAGACGTAATGGAGAAGAATTTATGCAAGAATATGATCCGCGTAAATCATTGGCACCACGCGATATTGTGGCGAGAGCTATTGACTCCGAATTGAAAAAATCAGGAGAAGATTTTGTTTATCTGGATATCCGTCATCGTAGTAAAGCCGATATTTTAGCTCATTTCCCAAACATCTACGCCAAATGTTTAGATATAGGTATTGATATGACCAAAGATATGATACCTGTTTCACCGGCCTGTCATTACATGTGTGGGGGAGTTTTGGTTGATGAATATGGTAAATCATCCATTATGCGTTTGTATGCCTGTGGTGAATGCTCTTCAACTGGTTTACATGGCGCTAATCGTTTGGCATCCAATTCATTGTTAGAAGCTTTAGTTTTTGCACATAGGATTTATGAAAGCGCTATCCAACAATTTGAAAGCAATACGATACCAGAAAATATACCGGATTGGGATGAAAAGGGTGTTCAGCTTTTAAACGAAGATATTTTGGTAACCCACAATATCCGCGAAATGCAAAAGGTAATGAACGATTATGTAGGCATCGTTCGTTCCGATTTCCGTTTGGAAAGAGCTATGCGCCGTTTAGGTTTGTTGTACGAAGAAACCGAAGATTTTTATAAAAAAACCAAATTATCCGTTAAGCTTTGTGAATTGCGTAATTTAATTCAGGTATCTTATATCGTAGTTAAATCAGCCATGATGCGTAAGGAGAGCAGGGGTTTGCATTACACTACAGATTATCCGGAACATCAGAAGCAGATTGAGGATACTGTGTTGAGATAAATAAGAGCGGGAAACGGGATTCGAACCCGCGGCCTTCAGTTTGGGAAACTGATGCTCTACCAACTGAGCTATTCCCGCTTTTGTGTGTACTAAATTATAAAATAATTAAATATAACCATGCCTGTAATACTACCCGTTAAAGATAAAAACCCAGCCTGGGGAAATGATTGTTTTATTGCCCCAAACGCAACCATAGTTGGCGATGTAATTATGGGCGATAATTGTTCGGTTTGGTTTAACGCGGTTATCCGTGGCGATGTCAATTACATCCATATAGGTAATAATACAAACATTCAGGATGGTGCTGTAATACATGCCACTTACCTGCGTGCTGCAACAACTATAGGCAATAATGTATCCATCGGCCACAACGCTTTAGTACATGGTTGTACACTACATGATAACGTGCTTGTAGGCATGGGAGCTATTGTGATGGATAATGCCGATGTTCAGGAATTTGTGATTATTGGGGCAGGCTCGGTAGTATTAGAAAATACAGTTTGCGAATCAGGCTACTTATATGCCGGAACTCCCGCAAAAAAAATAAAGGCTTTAACAGATGAGCAGCGTGAATTGCTTAAAAAACTGCCTAATAACTATATATTGTACTCCAGTTGGTTTAAGGATATCTAGTTTCCTTGGGAATCTCGATATCCTGACTTACATCAAAATTATAACGTAAAGGGATATCCTTTTTAAAGAGCCATATATTCTCGGCCTGGATACCTTTCTTAACATTACCAGTATCCCATTTACCATTATGGTTTGTATCGTAAATTACTTTGATACGGTATTTGGTAGTGTAATAATTATCATAAACCAGTTTGGTTGTTTTGGTAATAATATCGCTATGTACCTCAACATCATTACTATTAAGTAATTGAACCACGTATTGACCGGTATCCGGAACGGTAACATTTAATATAAGTTTACCATAATTTTCGGGCTTATCTAAGTCAAATTTTTTAACTATGCGGGTATTTTTACCACCATAAATATCAATAAAAGTACCCTCGTTAAAACCGAGCGTATATAATTTACCAGGTTTCCACTTATATTTTACCGTAAATTGCTTGGCATCATTTGCATCCCGTTGTAAACTAAAATCCGTTTCGTTAACTTCTGTGGAATCTTCTGTCATGGTTAACCTTCCTGGATCAATACTCGCTATCGGGTAATTGGTTTTTAGCAAAAGCTCATTACCTGGCTTTAACTTGTCGTTCGACAGATTATAACCCAGTGCTATCTTCCGTTTATAAGTATCCTTCTGACTTCTACGTAACGTAATCGTATCCAAAGGTACATTGTTACTTAAAAACGAAACCTTAATGGAATCAAATGCAATAGTCTTTAAATAAATGGAGGCTGTATCCGCGTTCTTGGTAAAATCAACTATTTTCTGAGCATCTAATTGCTCGTTTAGTATGCGTACTCCCGCATTCGGAATAGGTTTATTAAATGTGAAAAACAACTTACCATCCTGATCTATTCTTCTTTCAAGCGGCCTTAGTTTTTCAGGAACTTGTCTGAATATCTGGAGATGAATATCTGATGTATCTTTCTTATTTAACCGAACAATATTTTTTGTGAAACCGATCATCTCATCATCGGCATCATAAATCTTATTGTTGTTGGTTTCTTTTAAAGCATAAATTTTGTAAACACCGTCGTGCAGGTTACTCATTTTAAAAACACCCGAGCTATCGGTAGTAGTATAAATAGCAGGTTTCTTTTTGCGATAATAAGCTGTATCCATTTTTTCAGGAATAAGCATAACCGTCACATCTTTTTCTTTAGCTTGGGTAAGTGGATTAACTACCACACCCGATACGCTTAATGAATCGATATGTGCACCGGTTGAAAAAACATAAGTAAAGTTTTTCAAAATATTTCCTTCGTTTACATCGGCAATGGCTTTACCAAAGTTGATCACGTAAGTCGTATTTTTTTGAAGTGTATCTTTTAATTTGATCACCAAGCTTTTCGACTTGATGTTATAGTCCGGAGGTTTCACCATATCCGGGCTGATCGTTATTTCCTGGTAAGTATTGTTCAACTTAAAATATTCGTCGAAATCTAACTGAATACTTTTCGCGTTGAAATTTCTGGTTTGATTCACAGGTGTTGCCTTCAATAATTTTGGTGGAGTCTTATCGCGTGGTCCACCAAGTGGTCTTTGTATGCTTGCACAGCCAATTCCAATCAAAAGGGCTATGGCTATCAGTAAAATTTGTACAGAAAAAACACGTTTTTTATTAAAGGACATTTTTAGGCTTTATAAGACACTTTTTTATTTTAATGAACCGTAATATTAAAAATTTAAAATATTAGCTCTAATAGAATATTTTATAATTAATTGTAAGTCAGTTATTTATGTTGTTATCTGCTTACATGAACCATTAAGACCGAAATATCCGATGGTGACACTCCAGAAATTCTTGAAGCTTGCCCCAAAGTGCGCGGTTTGATGCGCATCAGTTTTTCACGGGCCTCTTTTGATAGCGATACCAATTGCTGATAATTGAATTCAGGATTAATTTCCTTGTCTTCCATTTTCTTCATCTTGTTCACGATCTCCATTTCTTTTTCAAAATAGCTTTCGTATTTTATTTTGATCTCGGCTTGCTCCAAAGTTTCTTCGTCGTATTGAGATAAGATATCGTTTAATCCCGAGTCAACTTTTCGAAGATCATTGAAACCAACTTGAGGGCGACCGATCAAATTCACCATCTTCACATTTTGATTAAGCGGACTTGTACCCAGTTCTTCCAGCAACGAATTTACATCCGATGCATTGATGGATTTCTCTTTTACAAAATCTACAATTTTATCCGAGTTTGCAATCTTGGCATTTACCTTATCGATCCGTTCCTGACTGATCAATCCCAAGTCAAAACCAATCGGACTTAACCTGATATCAGCATTATCTTGTCTTAACAACAAACGGTGTTCAGCTCTTGAAGTAAACATGCGGTAAGGTTCTTCAGTACCTTTAGTAACCAAATCATCTATCAAAACACCGATGTAGGATTCCGAGCGTTTCATGATCAACTCATGTTTATCGAATACCTTTTGGTGCGCATTGATACCAGCTATCAAACCTTGAGATGCTGCTTCTTCGTAACCTGTAGTCCCATTGATCTGACCAGCGAAGAATAGATTTGAGATCAGCTTAGTTTCCAAAGTTAAACCTAATTGAATAGGGGGGAAGTAATCGTACTCAATGGCATATCCTGGCCTGAACATTTTGGCATTTTCAAAACCTGGGATTTGAGTTAACGCTTTATATTGTACATCCTCTGGCAACGAAGTTGAGAAACCATTTACATAGATCTCAACTGTATGCGCACCCTCTGGTTCAACAAATATCTGGTGACGATCACGTTCAGCAAAACGGTTAATTTTATCTTCTATTGATGGGCAATACCGCGGACCTAAACCTTTAATTCTACCCGTAAACATGGGCGATCTTTCAAAGCCTTCCTTCAATGTTTCGTGAACTTTGTTATTAGTATAAGTTATCCAACAACAACGTTGTTGCTCCATTTGTTTAACATCGGTGTACGAGAAACGACCAGGCTTTTCATCGCCCCATTGTTCTTCCATTAACGAATAATTCAATGAGCGTCCATCAATGCGTGGAGGGGTACCGGTCTTCATTCTGCCGGCATCGAAACCTAATTCAACCAGTTGTTCGGTAATACCTGTTGCAGCTCTTTCAGCTGACCGGCCACCACCAAATTTCTTTTCACCTATATGGATAACACCGTTTAAAAAGGTGCCATTTGTTAAAACTACAGCATCACTTTCTATCTCTATTCCTAATCCAGTTTTAACTCCACATACGGTGTTACCTTTAATTAAAAGTGAGGAAACCATATCCTGAAACAAGTCCACATTCGGAGTTCTTTCCAATGCTAAACGCCATTCTTCTGCAAAGCGCATACGGTCACTTTGTGCACGGGGGCTCCACATAGCAGGGCCTTTGCTCAAGTTCAACATCCTAAATTGGATACTGGTTTTATCTGTTATAATACCCGAGTATCCACCTAAAGCATCAATCTCGCGCACTATTTGTCCTTTGGCTACGCCACCCATTGCAGGGTTACAACTCATCTGTGCAATGGTGCCCATGTTCATGGTAACCAGCAAAACAGACGAGCCTAAGTTAGCTGCCGCTGCTGCTGCTTCACATCCGGCATGGCCGGCACCAACTACAATTACATTATACTTTTTAAACATCTTTTTATTGAATGTTCCACGTGGAACATTTTAATAAGTTTACTATTTATTCATTTCATGTTCCACGTGGAACATGAAATTATTTGCTGTTTTATTCTTTAGATGTTCCACGTGGAACTTTCTTAAATAAGGATAAAATAGCTACCCCTGTCCATATTGCTTCGAGTATTACGAAAGGATAAAATTTAATCATATAAGATGCATAACAATTCATGCCTGCACCTATAATGTTGCTCCAGATGTAAAACTTACTGTCGGATGCTATCTTCTTATTCAGGTTTAAAAAGAAACCTATTAACAGAATAACTACACCAACTGATGCTAATATATCCGACTCTTTCATGCTTCGTTCAATTCAACCAGCTCTAACCAACGGAAGGTTTTTTCTTCCAGGCTATCGTTCATGTCTTGTATCTTATCTGCAAGATAAGCCAACTCTTCATGGTTAGTAATTCCTGAGTTCAATTGAACGGTGAAACTCTTTATTTCTTGTTCAATGTGTGCTATATCTTTTTCAAGACCCAGCATTTCTTGCTGCTCTTTAAAACCCAGTTTGTTCTTTTTTGGTACAGGCTGTTCTACCTGTTTCGGAGCCGGGTTTTTAGCCGCGCGTTTAGCTTCGGCTTTGGCTTCTTCTAAATCTATGCGATACGATGAATAATTCCCATTATAAATTAACACCTTGCCATTGCCTTCTAAAATGAAAAGCTGGTCTGTTAACTTATCTAACAAATACCTATCGTGAGTAACTAATATCAGTACACCCGGATAATTGATCAGAAACTCTTCTAATACATTTAAAGTATCAATATCCAGATCATTGGTAGGCTCATCCAGAATTAAGAAATTTGGATTTTTCATCAGGATGTGCATCAACTGCAGACGTTTCTTTTCACCACCACTCAACTTGGATATTAATCCATACTGCTTGGCAGGAGGGAACAGGAATTGAGTAAGCAGGTTTGATGCTGTAATAGTTTTTCCATCGGCCATGGTAATGTATTCGGCCACATCGGTAACCACATCAATAACACGCTCGGTACCTTTAAAGGTGATACCACTTTGGTGGAAGTATCCCATTACTGTAGTTTCGCCAACCGGAATGGTGCCTTTATCAGGTTGCAGCGCACCTGTTATTAAGTTTAGATAAGTTGATTTACCTGTACCATTCTTACCAGCCAAGCCAATACGATCGCCCTTCTTAAAAGTATAGCTAAAATCATTAATTAGTTGGTTTCCGTTAAAACCAATGCTTATATTGTTGATTTCCAGAATTTTATTACCCTGACGAGCAGTTTTAGTACTTAATTGTACCTTTTCTTTAGGTCCGCCGTCTTTTGTCTTGTCTTCTAACTCATAAAAAGCATCAATACGCGCCTTGGATTTAGTACCACGAGCCTGGGGCTGGCGACGCATCCAATCCAATTCTTTACGTAACAGGTTTTTATTTTTAGAAAATTGCGCAGCATCAGCAGCTTCCTGCTCTTCCTTTTTTTCTAAATAATAAAGGTAACTACCTGAGTAATTATTGATCTTACCACGGTCAATCTCGATGATCTCGTTACAAACATTATCTAAAAAGTACCTGTCGTGCGTAACCAGCAGGATGGTTTTATTGCCTTCGGTTAACAAGCTTTCTAACCACTCAATGGTATCAATATCCAGGTGGTTGGTAGGTTCATCCAATACATAGATCTCCGGGTCGGCGATCAAGAGTTGAGCTAAAGCTAAACGTTTCTTTTGTCCGCCAGAAAGGGTTTCAATCTTTTGCTCCAGGTGATGAATATCTAACCTGCCTAAAATGGTTTTGATGTTGTGCTCGTACTCCCAGGCTTCCAGGTTGCTGATCTCTTCGGTAACTTTTTGGATCTCATCGTAGTTTTCCGGATCATCTTCCAGTAATTCTTCGTACCGACGAATTAGTTGTTGTTGCTCATTATCGGCAGCAAAAATGAAATCGCTGATGGTAGCGCCTTTAACGAATTGAGGATCCTGTTCCAGGTAACCCAGCTTTAATTCTTTACTGCGTACAACCTTACCTTCAACAGGTAAAAATTTGCCGGCCAATAGTTTTAACAAGGTTGATTTACCTGCACCATTGGCACCTACAAGCGCAACCCTGCGGCCACGATTAATACCAAATGTAAGCTGGCGAAATAACCAGGTATCGTTAAATGAATGGCCCAGGCCCTCTGCTGAAATATAAGTACTCACGCTAATTGTTTTATTTTATCTGTAGGATGAATAAATATACCCACCTCGTTTTTTAATGATTGTTTGAACATGGCCCGAGCTACGGTAGTTGCCGGGATGCTCCTGTATTTTGCAAAGCCGCCTATTAGCAAAGGATTTATCGCTTTCATAATTACGGTGATGAATTTCTCCATGGGCCGTTTCTCTTTTTGGCGACCTTCTAAAAATGATGGCTGATAAATATGCAGCGTTGGCAATCCAACATTCTCTATATCGCGCTCTGTTTCACCTTTTAGTTTGGTGTAAAAAATTGATGAATTAACATTAGCCCCGATAGCCGAAACCAAATGGTATTGCTTTATTTTATTTTGATGAGCAATCTGCGCTAACTGCACCGGATAATCATGATCTATTTTGCGATAAATAGGTTCATCAGGCGTTTTATCTTTAGTTGTTCCTAAGCAGCAAAATAAAGCATGCCCTGTAATAGCATCTGTCCATTGATCCAGCTTATCAAAATCAACCACCAGTTGAACTAGTTTAGGATGGTTTATCGGAATTTCTTTTCTTACCAGTATTAAAACTTCCTGATAGTCAGATGATTGCAATAGAATATTCAATAGCTCGTTACCGATCAATCCACTTGCTCCAACTATAACGGCCTTTTTCAACATCAATAAAACACAATTTTGTGCAAAAGTACGGAATTTTAAATAGAGCGGTGATTATTAAGCATTGGTGCTTGTAAGCTGAGTGCCATAGTTTATACATCAGGTTATTAACAGGTACTTTAATGGCTAAAGGTTAGGTAAATTAAACAAACGTCACAATGTTAAGTACTTAACAATTAAAATATTTTTTTAGTGTACTAAAAACAAAACGCTTTTTAATTGTTGTAAGCTTAATAATTAATTAAACATGGCTGAACAAGAATTAACGGGTTGGAAAAAATGGCTGGAGGAAGTTGGCGAGCAAGTCACTTTTTTAAAGGGCTTTTTCCGGAACCTTTTTGCAGGAGGTTTTGAATGGTCTGAGTTTGTTCGCCAATGTTACGAGATAGGGTATCGCTCCATTACCCTAGTTGGTATTACATCATTCATCATGGGTGTTGTACTTACCCTTCAATCGCGCCCTACGCTGGTAAAATTTGGCGCCAGCAGCATGCTACCTTTTATGGTTTGTGTTTCTATCATCAGGGAAATTGGTCCGGTAATTACCGCAATTATATGCGCAGGAAAAATATCATCAGGTATTGGTGCTGAGTTGGGTAGTATGAAAGTAACTGAACAGATTGATGCGATGGAGGTATCCGGAGCAAACCCAATGCAATATCTTGTAGTTACGCGTATACTGGCCACTACTTTAATGATACCTATTTTAACCCTGATGGGTGATTTTTTAGGTTTGATAGGGGGCTTCTTAGCAGTACACTTTGCAGATCATACCAGCTGGCAATTATATTTTAACAAGTGTGTAAGCTCGGTTGATTTTACCGATCTACTACCAGCAGTAATTAAAACAATATTTTTTGGTTTCGCAGTTGGTTTTATAGGTAGCTATAAAGGTTATAACTCAAACAATGGAACCGAAAGTGTTGGTATTGCGGCTAATTCGGCCGTGGTAAGTGCCTCATTATGGATATTTTTTATAGACGTTGTTGCTGTTCAGATCACCCAGTTATTTTTTTATTAAACAATGGAAAAGGAAGAAAAAATAAAAGGCAAACCTGAAGAAAAAGCAGAAGACGCCGATAAAAAAGTAACCTACGATAAAAACGAAATTGTAGTGGAGATCAAAGACCTGAAAAAGAGTTTTGGCTCTAAAGAAGTATTGAAAAACATTAACCTCACTTTAAAACGTGGAGAAAACCTGGTTGTGCTTGGCCGCTCTGGTCAGGGTAAATCGGTAACTATTAAGTGCATTTCGGGTTTGCTGAGCCAGGATGAGGGCGTTTGCAAGGTATTTGGTGAAGAAGTATCTGACATGGATGAAAAGGAATTAAAAGAGCTACGTGTAAAGGTTGGCTTTTTATTCCAAAGCGGGGCCTTGTACGATTCTATGAGTGTGAAAGAAAACCTGGAATTCCCGTTAACTCGTGTTTTGAAAATAACTGACCAGGCTGAGCTCGACAAACGTGTAAACGAGGTTTTAGAAGGGGTAGGCTTGGCCGATGCGGTTGATAAGATGCCATCGGATCTATCGGGCGGTATGCGTAAACGGGTTGGTTTGGCGCGTACGCTGATCGTTAAACCAGAGATAATGCTTTATGACGAGCCTACAACAGGTTTGGATCCCATAACATCGCGTGAGATCAGTGAATTAATACTGCAGATGCAGAAGAAATATAAAACATCATCCATCATTATTACACATGATATGGATTGTGCCAAAATAACCAGCGATCGTGCCGTTGTACTTAAAGAGGGCGAGTTTGTTGCCGAAGGTACTTATGACGAGCTGGAAAAATCAAAAGACGAATTTGTAAGATCATTTTTTAAATAAATAATATGAAAACCACTACCGGACAAAAACTAAAAATAGGCATATTCACAGCAATTGGATTGCTGATCCTGTTTGCTGCCGTATTTTTAATAGGAAGTCAAAAGAATTTATTCAGCTCAACATATAAGCTTAACGGCGTATTTAAAAACGTAGGTGGTTTGCAGGTTGGTAACAACGTGCGCCTTGCGGGTATTAACGTTGGTGTTGTTGATGGCATCAGCATATTGACTGATACATCAGTAAGGGTTGATCTAACCCTAAACAGCCACTACAAAGAGTTTGTTAAAACGGATGCCAAGCTTTCTATTGGATCGGACGGGTTGATCGGTGATAAACTGATCACTATTTCGCCGGGTGGACCTAACACTACCGAAATGGCTAAAGAAGGTCAAAAATTAGAGACTGTTCCGCCATTTGATACAGATAAACTGATAGCTAAAGGAAGCAAGATAATTGATAATTTGAGTATCCTATCCGGTGATTTATCCGAAATTGTTGCTAAAGTAAATGGCGGTAAAGGTAGTATTGGCCGTTTGTTGAATAACGATAAGATGGCTAAGGACATGGAGCACACTGTAAACGAAGCTAAAAATACCATGACATCGGTAAAAGCAACTACCGGTACATTGAATGAAGATTTGAAAGCTGCTCAAAACAACTTCCTGCTAAAGGGTTTCTTCAACAAGAAAAAGAAAGCTGAACAGAAACGCCAGGATTCAATTAAGAAAGCACAAAAAGCTCAAGAAGCTGCGTCGGATACAACTACCAAGAAAAAGCGTAAAGGCTTTTTAGGTTTGGGTGGTAAATCAAACTAGAAAATGATCTGCAATAAAAAAGGGCTGCTTCATTTGAAGCGGCCCTTTTTTGTTTATGCTTTCCCCGGTTCGACAGGCGGATTAGTATATTGATGAATAACGGTTTGAGTAGGAAATGCAAAATCGCCCTGGCTTTGTTGAACAATTTCGATGATCTTAAAATTAATCTCCTCTTTAACTTTGAGGTATGGGTTATAATCCATCATCTCGATATAATACAGCACCTGCAGATCTAACGATGATGTGCCGAAGTTTTCGAAGGTTACAATGGCGTCATCACTGGTTTGCGTATGCGAGTTGATGTATTCTGTGATCTTATCCGCTATGGCGCGAATATCTTCGACAGGAGTATTATAAGTTAACCCGATATTGAATTTGATACGGCGATAGTTACGCACCGTCATGTTCTCTAACGGAGTATCAATCATTTTTTTGTTAGGCATGGTAACCAAACTTTTTTCGGCAGTACGGATTCGTGTGCTGCGGAATCCTACTTTTTCTACGGTGCCTTCTACGCCGTTCACTTTAACAAAATCGCCCACTACAAAGGGTTTATCCACAAATATGGTAAACGAACCAAGGAGGTTCTCCAAACTCTCTTTAGCGGCCAGCGCAATGGCTATACCGCCAATACCAAGGCCAGTGATAAGGGTGAGCACATTGATCTCGAAAACGTAACCCAGCATTACAAAAAAACCAATGGTTACAGTGGTGATCTTAACCAGTTCTTTTACAAAAGGAACCAACTGATCATCTTCCTTAGATTCGGTTAATGATGCGCGGTAGGCAAACACGTGCGCGATAAAATCGATAATGCGCAACGCTATCCAGAATAAGGCGATGATCATCAGCAATAAAAACAGCTTATCCACCACCTGGATGATGGTGATGGTTTTGATGATCTCTATCTTATCAACTATAGTTTTGCGTGTGTAAATGGATTCGTTGAGGGGATAATTGAGTTGGTTGACGGCTAAGTAGATCAACCAAAGGCTAATGAAGAACTCGACCGGCTTAACCAGCATATCAACAAATACCTCAGCATTTAACTCTTTACCAAAACGGCCGAAGAGTACCAGCAGCAAACGGCTCAATAAACGTGAGAATACTTTTTTGAGTAGAATGCATAGCAAAATGATTCCCGCGAAAAGCAGAATACTTTTAACGCTGTTGCCCCAAACTATTTTATTTAAAAAGCTAAAGTCCATTTGTAATTATTGCGCCAAAATAATAAAATCCCGTTTAACGGGTACAAACAAAAAAACCTCCCTGCAAAAACAGGAAGGCTTTGTAATATCGTAAAAGTGTAATTAAACCCTTTTTGATTTGATACGAGCAGCTTTACCGGTAAGTTCGCGTAAGTAGTACAATTTAGCACGACGTACTTTACCTTGGCTGTTCAGTTCGATTTTATCAATGTTTGGAGAGTTAACCGGGAAGATACGCTCAACACCAATACCGTTTGATACTTTACGTACGGTAAAAGTTTCTGTACTTCCGTTACTGTTACGTTGTATAACAACACCTTGGTAAACCTGGATACGTTCCTTGTTACCTTCTCTGATTTTATAGTGTACACTAATGGTATCGCCTGATTTGAAAGTAGGATATACCTTTTTTTCTACTGATTGTTCTTCAACAAATTTTACTAAATCCATGATTTTTAGCCTTTAAAGTCGATTTTTAACCCGTAAAAATCGGATTGCAATTATAGGGATAATTTTTTGTTTATAAAAGCCCTATTTTAAAATTTTCCACATTTGTATTTTAATTAACAAATTGGGATTGTTTTATATGGCACCAAGCAGTTTAAGAGCCGCTTTATCTTTCTGGCGGCCAAATAGGGAATAAATACTTGTTTGCTCTGTTTTTGATGGTACTAAGAAATTTACACCGTTTAACTCAACTTGATCTGGATTGTTGATCAAAGGTAATACAGCTACCCATCCGGTTGTAGTGTTTACATGTAAATCACCCATCAGTTCTATACTTATTCCATCGATAACATATCTGCTAAAAGAAGAACTGAATTTGCCATCGTCTTTTAATTGCAGCAGTTGCTGATATGGTTTTAGTAAAGAATTTATTGCCGATGCTGTTTCGGTGTCGGTGAGAATGTCAATATCATTTGGTTGCACATTATACCCGCTCAGCATTAAACCGGTAGTGCCAATAATTATCCAGTTTGATTTTATTGGTGCAAGAAGATGGTGTAAAAGAGATAAAGTATTAATCAGTTGTTCCTTCATCATTACTTAGCAAATCTGGCCTGCGTTGTTTGGTGCGTTCTAAGGCTTGCTCAAAGCGCCATTGCTCTACGGCTGGCGTATTACCGCTTAGCAGGATATCGGGCACCTTGTGGCCGTTCCAGTCGGCTGGGCGGGTGTATACCGGGGCATCCAGCATATCATCCTGAAAAGAATCGCTTAACGCCGATGTTTCATCACTCAATACACCGGGAATTAATCGTACCACAGCATCAACAACTATAGCTGCCGGAAGCTCACCTCCTGAAAGGACATAATCGCCAATAGAAATTTCGCGGGTAACGAAGATATCTCGGATACGCTGATCGATACCTTTGTAATGCCCGCAAAGGATGATGATATTTTGTTTGATGGATAGTTGGTTGGCAATCTTCTGATTCAAAGTTTCGCCATCAGGCGACATGAAGATGATCTCGTCGTTCTCGCGTTCTGCTTTAAGTTTCTCTATGCAGCGGGCAAAGGGTTCAATGGTCATTACCATTCCGCTACCGCCACCGTAGGGATAATCGTCAACGCTTTTTTGCTTTTGGGTGGAGTAATCGCGCAGGTTGTGCACCACAATTTCGGCGATACCCTTTTTTTGGGCACGCTGCAAAATGGAATGGGCAAAAGGACTCTCTAACAAACCCGGCAAAACGGTGATGATATCAAAACGCATGGCGCAAAGATAAGGGTTAGATTTGAGTACTGAGATATGAGTATTGAGATAGCTATTCTCAGATTTGTTTTTGGATAGTCCACACATGGCCGAATGGATCTTGCAGGTCTCCCTGGCGATAACCGTAGTCGTAATCGGTAACCGGTGTTATTGGTATTGCACCTGCTGCGATAGCCTTTTCGTAAATGGTTTGCACGTCATCAGTAAATAAACCAATTGTTGCAGTTACTGTACCCGCATTAAGTGGACTGGAACCTTTGGATGTATATGTTTCTTCGTGCAAATGAAATATAGCTCCGTCGATATCAAATTCGGCCACGTGAATGGAGCCATCATCGTTGGTTAAGCAAAAATGCTCAGCAACGCCGAATGCGTTTTTATAAAAACTGACATCGGTTATGCCGTTAGGTATTTTGAGTACGGGGGCGAAAGCTGTAGGTGTTTTCATGTGTACTTTTATATAAAGTTAAGCAGGATGAAAATTAGTCGCCCTCTTCCAGCATAAATATTTCTTCGACCGGTTTTTTAAATACCCGGGCAATTTTTAGCGCTAATACTGTGGAGGGCACGTATTTGTTACTCTCGATGGTGTTGATGGTTTGACGGGATACATCAATCAAACCGGCAAGCTCAGCCTGGGTTAAGTTTTTTATAGCGCGCTCAATGCGCAAGGTGTTTTTCATGTTTTAATCTTCTGTGCTTAATGACCGATTGAGACGGAATATTTTGTAACGAAACAGCAAGATGAAAAACATTAGCGGAACCCATAAGTTGAGGCGGAGAATATCTTTATAGTCGGCATTGTTTTTTATCAAGATCAATCCGAGAATCAAAACAGCATAGTTTATATAAATTGCCCAGCGTAAAGAGGATAAACGAAGCTGGTAAATTTGTTCATCTTCGATCTTCTCGCGCGAGAAAGCGATCACAAATAAGCCGGAAACCATTAGTACTACAGTAAGTATAAAAAACAAGTGGCTTGAACTGAACAAGCCGGTATCAGTTGAACTATGATGGATATCATACGATTTGCAGATCAGGATTACCGGCAAATGTACCAGGAACAATGCCAAGCCAAGCCAGCGGCACCAGGACGGAAATAAGAATTGTGGTTTCATGATTGTCAAAAGTAGTTGACCAAATGTAAAACAAAGTTTACAAAAGTCAAGTATTTTTGACAAAAATATTTTTTAATCCAGATAAATATCTAACAAGCCTTCCGGCAGATCAACATAAACCACTTCTTTAACAATATCTATCCCGGTGATGATTCCTTCGCTTAGGGGAAATAACACCTCACGGTCTTTATACACCACGGTGGCTATGAGTTGTTGAGGAAGTTCCTGTATCTCGATAATACGGCCTAATTCGCCTTCGTCTTCGTCAATTGCGGTGAAGCCCATCAAATCGCGTAAGGTAAAATCGTTCTCGTCTTTTACGGGTTTTATTTTGTTGGGAAGGTAGATGTCTTTTTTGGCAAGCGGGGTTGCTTTGTCAATATGATCAACATCCTCTAAATAAATATAGGCGATGTTTTTTTGCGGCATTTTGAACGATTCAACAAAATAAGGAATGAGCTTTCCGCCTGATGTGATGAACAGGGCATCAAAGTTTACCTTGCCTATTTCGGCAAAATCAATAAAAGCCTGCAACTCGCCTTTTAAACCACGGGTTTTGGTAACGGTGCCTATGCGGAAGCAATCTTCTATCTTCATTTGTAAATGGCTTTAAAAAAGTATAGCGAAGAGGTTGATAAACAACTCTTCGCTATAACAGTGTAGTTTAATAATAAATTATTCAGCGCCTTCTTCTGTTGCTTCTTCAGTAGCTGGTGCTTCTGTTTCTTCTTCAGCAACTTCTTCAACCGGAGGTGCGTTTTTAGCAGCGATGGCTGCAGCTTTGTCTTCTTTCTTTTTAGCTTCAGCAATTAAAGCAGCTTTTTTAGCTTCTTCTTTAGCTGTAGATAAGTCAGATTTTTTACCGGTGATCTTTCCTGATTTTTGATCAGTCCAGGCAGCGAATTTTTCGTTTGCTTGTTCTTCGGTTAATGCGCCTTTAGCAACACCACCTTGTAAGTGTTTTTTGTATAAAACACCTTTGTACGACAATATTGCACGGCAAGTATCTGTTGGCTGTGCACCTGTGTTAACCCACTCAAGAGTTTTGTCGAAATTAATGTCAATTGTAGCTGGGTTAGTGTTTGGGTTGTAAGAACCTAAACGCTCAATGAAACGACCGTCTCTTGGAGCACGGGCATCCGCTACCACGATGTAATAAAAAGGTTTTCCTTTTTTACCGTGTCTTTGCAGTCTGATTTTAGTTGCCATTTTTTTATTTTTATGTATTCAACATACGCCCCGGAGTACTTTCTGCGGGGTTGCAAAGTTAGTAAAAGACTTTTAATAAAAAAAATTCTTTTAATAGCTTGTTTTATAGTCAGATGTTTTGATAAATGCTTAAATTAGCGATAGTAAAAAAGGCTCCTAATGCTTGATAAACTACTGCATGTGCTGAATGATTGTGCCTGGGCCTATAGCCTTACGGAGAAGAAGTACGTTTTTATCAGCCCGAATATCCAAACAGTTATTGGTTTTAGTGCCGATGATCTGATCGAAGATCCGGATACCCTCAAAAAAATAATTGTGCCCGAGGATCAGGAAATGATTTTGAAGGCATATAAAGTCTTGCAGCTGGATGACACTGCCGAACTGTATTACCGCGTTAAAGTAAACAATAAGATAAAATGGCTTTTTGAGAAACGAAGCTATTTTGTGGATTGGGCCAGTAGTGCCGAGATCGTTTTATCGGTTGTGAAAGATGTAAGCGACCAGCAATCGGTAAAACATCATTTGAATGATGCCTTGGGCGATTTTAGTGTGTTATTTGATAAAAATCCCAGCCCAATGTGGATCTATGAAACGCCATCTTTGCGCATCATCAAAGTAAACCAGGCGGCTATTGAGCACTATGGTTACAGCAGTAAAGATTTTTTGAATATGAGCATCAGGGATATACGCCCAAAGCTTGATCTTGCCGCTTTTAACGAGTATATTTTTAGAAAAGGGATTACCAAAGGCAAAAAGCTGGGCTCAAACCCAAGCGGGGTATGGCGCCACCAAAACAAGAACGGCGATTTGATTTATGTTGAGGTAACCGGGCACGAGCTAAAATATAACAATGCATCGTGCCGGATAGTTGTGGTTAACGATGTAACCGAACGTGTTTTATTTGAACAGGAACGTGACCGTGCCGCCGCGGATATGGAAAACTCAAATTCCGCTTAAAGCGAAAGGATTTCAACTATCTTCAGCAAATTCGGATTGATATCTACGTGATGCTTAATGGCGTGCTCAAATGGTGTGAATGCTATTTCGTTATTTACAACACCTACCAAATCACCACGTTTACCTGCCAATAAACCCTCTACTGCAGCTACACCTACACGGCTTGCTAATACCCTATCCATACAGCTTGGACGGCCACCGCGTTGGATGTGACCAAGAATAGAAATGCGGGTATCGTAATTAGGGTATTTTTCTTTTACCTGACGAGCTATTTCGAACGCACCGCCTGCTTCTTCGGCTTCGGCAACGATCACTATTTTTGATGATTTATCTTTACGGCCACGCTCCAACCTGTCAAACAAAGCGTTTTCGTTGGTTTTGGTTTCGGGAATTAAAATGGCTTCGGCACCAGCGGCGATGCCTGTACGCAGGGCGATTAAACCAGAATCGCGACCCATTACCTCAACAATAAATAAACGATCGTGAGATTCAGCAGTATCACGAATCTTATCAACGGCATCAATTACGGTGTTAATAGCAGTATCATACCCGATGGTGAAATCAGTACCCTGTAAGTCGTTATCGATAGTTCCGGGCAAACCGAGGATTGGAATGTCAAATTCTTCGCTGAAAACGCGTGCTCCAGTGAAGGTACCATCACCACCAATGCCAACCAAGGCATCAACGCCAAACTTTTTTAATTGGTCGTAAGCTTTTTGACGACCTTCAGGTGTGCGAAATTCATCGCTGCGGGCAGTTTTTAAAATGGTACCGCCGCGTTGAATAATGTTTGATACCGACTTGCGGTCCATGGGTACCAGTTCGCCTTTGATCATGCCTTCGTAACCGCGGCGGATGCCTGTTACTTCCAGATCATAGTATAAAGCGGTACGTACAACTGCCCTTATGGCAGCATTCATGCCCGGAGCATCGCCGCCGGAGGTAAAAACACCTATATTTTTAATTTGAGCCATTATTGTTTTTGTATGCGGCAATACCGGCTTTCAAAAATTTAATGTAGTTCTCGGGGTTTCTATCTGCACCTTGTGCCGGAAGCAGCTGTTCACCCTTACTATTCAGCACAATATAATCGGGCTGAGAGTTTGAATTAAATCTTGATGCCTGGATATCGCTCCATTTGTCGCCCAAAAGTGTGATTTTTTTTCCACTATACGAAGAGGTATATTGTTGTGCGGTTTCTAAAACCACTTTTTTATCATCAACGTAAGCTTCAACCAATATATAGTCGTTCTTTAACATTTTGTGAACCTCGGGCACCGACCATATATTATTTTCCATTTGACGGCAGTTCACGCAATTCCATCCGGTAAAATCTAAAAGAATAGGTTTGTTCAATTTTTTTGAAACTAACAATGCCTGGTCATAATCAAACCAGCCTTCAAGGTCCATTACTTTGCCGCGGGTGAAGCCTTCTTCGTATTTTCTTGGTCCGATGTCTTTAAGATCAGCAGATGGTACAGATGCTGTTCCACCGTTTAATTGAAGATTGTAAAGATTAAAATCCTGTGTAGCCGGTGGTGGTAAAAACGCGCTGATAGATTTTAGCGGAGCCCCCCACAACCCAGGAACCATGTAAACCACGAATGAGAATACGATAATGGTGATGAATATGCGCGGAACGGAGATAAATGGCAGATCACTATCGTGCGAAAACTTGATCTTACCTAATAAATAGAGTACGATGAGTAAGCCGATGGCTATCCATAAAGAAAGGAATACTTCACGGTCGAATAAATTCCAATGGTAAGCCAGATCAACATTAGAGAGGAACTTTAACGCGAAAGCCAGCTCTAAAAAGCCTAACACAACTTTTACGCTGTTTAACCAACCGCCAGATTTTGGCAGTGATTTTAAAGCTGATGGGAACAACGCGAACAATACAAACGGGATAGCCAGGGCTAACGAAAAACCGAACATCCCAACGGCAGGGCCAGAACGCTCACCTTTGGATGCGGCTTCAACCAATAAGCTACCGATGATCGGTCCGGTACAACTGAAAGATACTACCACCAGGGTAGCCGCCATAAAGAATATGCCGGCAAGGCCGCCTTTGTCGGAGTTTTCGTCGAGCTTGTTAGCAAGCGATGACGGTAGAGTAATTTCAAACGCGCCAAGGAATGATATACCAAAAGCGATCAACAATAGGAAAAAGAAAAAGTTAAATATGCCATTAGTTGCCAGGGCGTTTAATGCGCCGGGGCCAAAAATGGCGGATACAACTACTCCTAAGCCAACATATATTACGATGATAGATAAGCCGTAAATGAGCGAATGCGATATTCCTTTTGCTCGGCTACCCGCTTTTTTAGTGAAAAAGCTAACGGTTAAAGGCAACAGGGGGTAAATACAAGGCATCGTTACTGCCAATAAACCCCCTAAAAAGCCGGCTAAAAATATCTGCCATATGGTTTTTGGCACTTCTATCTTCTTTACTACAACATTAGGGGTTGGCTGGCCCTTTGCAATTTTATCTACCGTTTGGCTCATTTGTTTGGCATGAGCGGCGGCAATACTATCGGCAGCAGTTGGTATGCTGGTGAATTGCACATCGGCAGATGATACCGTATCGGGAGATTTGCTTTGCGCGAATGCCGGCACTACTGCCGTGCAGGCCAAAAATAGGAATGCCAATAAAAGGCTAACCTTTAGTTTATTCTTCATTATAATTTGCTGGCTATCTTATTTAATATCAATACTAAAATCCAGATCTTCAGGAGGTAAGCATTTTTGATCGTTACAAGTCATGTATTCCAATTTGCCTTTTACGGTTGTTTTGGCTACGCCTGGTTTCAATTTGATTTTTTGTTGGAAGATCACTGAGTTTTCGAAAAAGCTCACATTCATGCTGAATGATTTTTCGTACCTGGTAATTGGCGTTGGTTCGATAGTTTTACCAATTAAGGTATATTCTTTTGACATCGGGAAGGTGAACGATGTTTTTACCGGGCCACCATCTTTTACGGTTTGCGAGTAAACGTGCCAGCCTTCTTCCATTGTTGCTTTCATAAATACAACGGCTTCGGTAGCGCTGGTTTTTTTGAACGCATAGCTCCATTTTACCGGGGTTAGTATTTGAGCGTGGGCTCCGGCGGTGAATAATACGGCAATTGCCAGGATCAGTTTTTTCATTAGATGTGTTATTTGTTTAAAAATTCAATTTCCTTAAAGTTGTATAGTCGCAATTCTCCATCAATGCTTACACTTAATTGGCCTGTTGGCGAAACATTTTCTATCGTACCATTAAAAACCTCGTCATTGGCTTTAAACGGGCGTAGCTGATTGAGCCAATACAACTTTTCCAGATAGAACGATTTTAACGGCTCAAAATTTCCGGCGCGCAGCATTAAATACGCGGCTTCTATCTCGCCGCAAATTTCTGCTAATAATGCTTTTAATTCATAATCCTTTTGTAATATCTGCTTTACAGAGGTAGCGTTTGGCGCATCGGGCGAAAAAACATCCTGATTTACGTTTAAGCCAATACCCACAATGGAGTTTTTGATCTGCTGTCCCTGCACCATATTTTCAATTAAAACCCCGCCAAGCTTATTATCACCGTAATAAATGTCGTTTGGCCATTTGGTTTTTACACCCGGGCCTAAAACTTTTTCCACAGCCTTGATAATACCCACACTTATCGCTACGTTTAAATTAAATTGCTGACCAATTGGTAAAAACGATGGTTTTAACAAGATGCTAAAGGTAAGATTTTTACCCGGCTCGCTATGCCAGCGGTTTTGTTGCTGGCCACGACCGGCAAACTGGCTTTCTGCCATAATGACCGTACCCTCGGGTAATGGCGTGGAATTTGCCAATGATTGTTTAAGGAAATTGTTAGTTGAATCAACCTCGGTTAATATCACCAAATTTTGTCCAACAAATAATCCTGAAAATGTGTTATTTTGCAATGTCAAAACAAATAATAAATCAATTCGTCCAAAACTAAATCTTTTTAATGGCAAAAAATAAAGCAATCAAAGAATCATCCTACATTTCTGAATTAGCCGTTTATGGCATACAAGAAAAAAAGGGGAATGACATCATCCGGTTAGATCTTAGAAACTTGAGCAGTTCGGTAACCGATTATTTTGTGATATGTCATGCCGATTCGGCCACTCAGGTTAAAGCAATTGCAAGCAGCGTTGAAGAAGAGATTTATAAAGCAACCAAGCAAGACCCACGACATAAAGAGGGTTTAGAACATGGAGAATGGATTTTGTTAGATTATTTTGATGTGGTGATCCATATCTTCAGGACTGACAAAAGGGAATTTTATGGTGTGGAAGATCTGTGGGGAGATGCCGAAATAAAATATTACAAAAGCGCTTAACTCAATTATCCCTGATAACTAAAAATTAAACGCAAGTTGAGCTTAAAATAAAATGAAAGATAATAAAGCTGAAAAACCTTCTATCCGTAGAAATCCTAATAAAAAAATAAATCCCAAAGCGCCTAAGTTCAATATCATGTGGCTTTATGCCGTGGTTGTTTTTGCCTTATTGGCAGGTTCGCTACTGGTTAGCGGCACCAGTGGTAAGCCAATTAACTGGCAGCGTTTTGAAAATAAGATGTTAAAAACACACGATGTTGACCACATGGTGGCTTATAAAAGCGGCGATTTGGTAATTGCTGAGGTTTACATCAAAAAAGATAGCCTGAACAAACCGGAATATGCCGACATTAAGGAAAAAGGAAATTTTAACTTATCGCCAACGGCAAACCCTCAATACATATTTTCGGATGCATCGTTTGACAGTTTGAAAAATTCGTTGAACAACGCGCAGAAAGACTTTCCGGAAAACCAAAAAATATTTGTTCAGTTTGATTCGCATGAGAGCATCTGGAGCAGCTGGTTAGTACAAACCATTATTATGGTGGTATTATTTGCCGGTATGTGGGTGTTTATTATGCGCCGCATGTCGGGCGGTTCGGGAGGTGGTCCGGGTGGTCAGATCTTCAACATCGGTAAATCAAAAGCTACCTTGTTTGATAAAGAAGCGCAGGTAACGGTAACTTTTAATGATGTTGCCGGATTGGAAGAAGCCAAATACGAGGTAATGGAGATTGTTGATTTCCTGAAAAACCCGAAAAAATATACTAACCTGGGTGGTAAAATACCTAAGGGAGCTTTGCTTGTAGGATCGCCGGGAACGGGTAAAACTTTGCTGGCTAAGGCTGTTGCTGGTGAAGCTCATGTTCCTTTCTTCTCTTTATCAGGATCGGACTTTGTGGAGATGTTTGTGGGTGTGGGTGCATCACGTGTGCGCGATTTGTTCCGCCAGGCTAAAGATAAAGCGCCTTGTATCATATTTATTGATGAAATTGACGCTATTGGCCGTGCCCGTGGTAAAAATAACATGGTTGGTGGTAACGATGAGCGTGAAAATACACTGAACCAGTTATTGGTTGAGATGGATGGTTTTGGTACCGACTCTGGTATCATCATCCTGGCAGCGACTAACCGCCCTGATGTATTGGATTCGGCATTGTTGCGCCCTGGTCGTTTTGACAGGCAGATCTCTATCGATAAACCGGATTTGAACGGTCGTGAGCAAATATTTAAAGTACACTTAGGTCCGGTTAAAACGGCTGCCGATGTTGATGCTAAAAAATTATCGGCCCAAACACCTGGTTTTGCCGGTGCCGAAATTGCGAACGTTTGTAACGAGGCGGCTTTGATAGCTGCCCGTAAAGACAAAGAATCGGTAGATATGCAGGATTTTCAGGATGCAATTGACCGTGTGATTGGTGGTTTAGAGAAAAAGAATACTTTAATATCACCAGAAGAAAAACGTGTGGTAGCTTACCACGAAGCCGGACATGCTATTGCAGGTTGGTTTTTGGAGCATGCCGATCCGTTGGTTAAGGTATCTATCGTTCCGCGTGGGGTTGCTGCATTGGGTTATGCCCAGTATTTGCCGAACGAAAGATTTTTGGTAGCCAAAGAAGAGTTGTTTGATGATATGGTATTATCAATGGGTGGCCGTGCTGCCGAGGATATCGTATTCGGAAAAATAACTACCGGTGCCTTGAGCGATTTGGAAAGGATTACCCGTTTGGCTTATGGCATGGTTAAAATATATGGTATGAATGATAAGATAGGTAATCTGTCGTTCTATGACCCGCAAGGAGAAAACCAGTTTAGCAAGCCATATTCGGATGTTACAGCTGAGTTAATTGACTCGGAAGTGCGCGCTTTGGTTGACACGGTTTATGTGAAGACTAAAGAGCTGATTAACAAACACCGTGATGGTTTAGAAAAAGTTGCTCAAAAACTATTGGAGAAAGAAGTGTTGTTCCAAAGTGACCTGGAAGATTTGTTAGGTAAACGTCCGTTTGAGGGCCGTACTGCTTATGACAAGTTTGTTAATGGCGAGCCGGTTGCTGTAGTTCCGGATAATAATGCTATCCCGGATACATTGCTTGATCCATCGAAAGATAATATGGCGGGCGACATCGCTTAATAAAGCCATTAAATAAATTATACAGCCACTATGTTTCATAGTGGCTTTTTTATGATTGGATTTTTTTGAGCTAATAAAGCTAAAACAGCTATTTTTACTCATATTTGCCTTTGTGCGACTTGCACACATTTGTTTATAAATGAAGGACATTACAACTAGCAGAGAAAAGCTTTTAAAAAAGATACGCAAGGCATTGCTTGAAAGGCGGGATAACCCTTATCCTAACTTGGAGGACTTGCCTTTGTATGCTCCGGAAGAGGAAATGCTGGAAGTAGTTTTCGCGGAGGCTTTTGCGGCGGTTGCCGGTCAGTTTATTTTTTGTGAAGATGAGATCCAGTTTATTGAGGAGTTACTTACGCTTGCCGAAGAGCGTAACTGGCGCAAAATTTACTGCTGGGAACCCCCTTTGCAGGATATGCTGAAACAATACGAATACCCGTTTTTTGAAACCGATAAGGATTTTGAACAGGCCGAAGTTGGCTTTACCCTTTGTGAGGCTTTGATTGCCAGGAATGGAAGCATCATGGTATCGAACGGGAACGCTGCCGGGCGCAGGTTGAGTATTTATCCTAATGTGCATATCGTGCTGGCTTATACATCGCAATTGGTAATGGATTTGAAAGATGGCTTTGGTTTACTGAAGAAGAAATATGGTAATCAATTACCATCCATGATATCGAACATTACAGGGCCGAGCCGTACCGCAGATATTGAAAAAACATTGGTTTTGGGTGCGCATGGGCCTAAAGAGCTGTTTGTTTTTTTGTTGGATGGATAGGTTTGTTTTTGGAGATGTAACCTGATTTTTGTATATTTATATGTGCCAGGAATGTGTCAGGTAAGATGGCAGATATGCTAAAATAATCTTACATTATCCCCCTTTGTCTGAAAGTAATATGGCCTGCGGGATCCCAAAATAAATTCGGGATGATGGTTAAGGAATATTTTAAAAACCTACTTTATCCCCCTACACATATTCGCTCTGCATAGTTCGCGATTACTTGGTCCTTGTAACGACATAGTTTTAAGATTTTTTCTTTTAAAAATCCCCCTTATTCCCCTGTTTGTTATTGTGGTTATTGTTGTAATTTGAATTTCCAGAATGTGTTTTCTAAATATTGGGACGCAATGCTGCCAATGTGATTGCTATTGATCTGAAAGCTTTGGACGATCCAGTCTTTTTCGGAGCCGATAGTGTTGTACATGGTAGCATGAGCGTCATCGATGCTTGGGATGAATTTTAGAGCATCATCAATGCCTTTGCCTGTTGCTTTTAGCAGGGACTCTTTGCGGGTCCATAAAGTATAGAATACTTGTAATGGATCGGCGGAAGCTTTAACATGATTGGCTTCTGGTTTGCTATAACTTACGTGCATGATCTCTTCATAATTCATGTCAGGATCTGGTTGTTCTACATCAACGCCAAGTTCAGAGTTTGATAGGGCGATTAGGATATAATTCCCGGAGTGGGATACGTTGTAATGCAGGTTGTTATTCTCTTTAACGTAGGGCTTTTTATTATGGCCAACCTCGAAAATGATCTGTTTTGCATCGGCTTTTAGATATCTACCGAGCAGGATTCTGAGCGTGGCACGGGCTATGATGAAGCGTTGTTTATCCTTTTGGTGATGATAACGGTTGGCTCTCTGATGTTCGTCGGCGCTAAGCAAACCTTCAAAATACTCAATATGGAGAACATTTGAGCTAATGTTCACCTGCCAAATATGGTTTGATGGGCTTACGACATAATTACATAAGGATGGATCTAACCATTCGATGTTTTGGATATGACTGATGTGTACCGTTGGGTTGCTCATGCGGCTGCAAAGCTAATGGGATAAAAGCTGCTCTGCAAGATATGGGGATAAATAGAGCAAACGGGCCACGTTTTCAAGGTGCCAGAAATGAATGCGCTTGTTCATGTTGCCGCCTAATAGCGGGCCCATAATGTACAGATTTGGAGCGGCTTCAAAGTTCTGGTTCACCAGGAAACCTTTGCCCGATAGGTTGACATGGCAGAGGTTTTGTTCAACCAAACTACGAATTAAGCGGGACGAAGAATTGTGCAGTTCATTAGCGCCGGAGCAATTGATTATTACTTTGAATGGCAGATCATGGATCTTTTGATGGCCATCATGATCAAGATAGTTTAGCAGTGCTCCATTATCGCTTAGTTCCAGATTGAGGTATGCGCCTTTTAACAAAAGGAGTTTTTGCTTTTCAATCAGATTGTTGGCCGCGCCTTTGTAAGCCGGGCCGGAGCGACGGATGAGGCGGGTTATCTGTGGACCATATACACCAAAGAAAAGCTTTTTGGAATCTTCGTCTAAAGGTTGCATCAACTCAATAGTGTGGCCAATTACCCTGTCAACATAAGGTATGATAACGCCTTGCTGTACTGCGGGAGCTAAGTCTTTTTTTGTGGCTTCAATGAGCGTGTGGATATCATAGCCTCCGGTATCTTTAACTTCGTCGAGACTTGGGCAGGGATACACATCATACCGGATATCCGAAATATGATATGGCATTATGCCGGTTTGCGATATGGTGACGATCTGGTTGGTTAGCTCTAACAGATCGGGGCGATGATCTAACAGGTACATCAACTCAATGCAACTGGCATTTGAGCCGATGATGAGCAGGTTTCTGTGTTGTGGGTCCAGCGTTTCGGCAAAGGTTTGTTTAAGGGTTTGCAGGTTGGCATCTAACAGCGGTTCGTACAAATCGTTAATGTAAACGTAGTTGTTATTGATCTGTTCGGCATTGATCTTTACCGGTGCCGAGCCAATGGCTACCACAAGTTTTTTAGTGGCTATGAAGGTAAGAGACTGATCGGGATATTCTAAGTCAACGGTGTAATGCTCATCGTTGTATTTCACTGCTATGACTTCGGCTTGGATTTGGGTAATGTTAGCTATGTCTTTATACTGAACTTGTGTAAGCAGATCCAGTAATTTACTCTGCATATAAATGCCGAAAACAAATCGTGGAAGATATAAAGAAGCCCAATCGCGTTGTTCAATTAATGGCAAATTTTTTGAAAGCCAGGTTTCAGCGGCAAGCCCACCAGCTGATTTGTAGTACGATGTCCAGCTATCCAGATTTTCAATCAACCAGGTAAAAAAGAAGTCCTTTTCTTTTCCGGAGGAAATGAAATCGGAGATGGCGGTAATGGTTAGCGAATTAACAGAAGAGCGCGAACCGTAGGGTATGCCCTTCCAAAACTCATGGTGTTTTTCGACAATGGTGATATTTAGCTTTTGGTGCGATGCGGGCTCATCGATCAGTTTTGTAAAAAGCTCAATGAGGGTAGTTGTTGCCGCGGCTCCACTTCCGACAACTAAGATATCAGCTTTATCCATCATTTATTCAAATTGGTTTAGGGTGTTAATGATGGTCCAAACATCAGCTTCGGTATGGAAGTATGAACACGGCAGGCTTAAGGTTGTATTATGGATCTCCTCGGAAATGGGGAATTGTTGT
>Ga0116227_10002369_pt1 | contig 42995 bp, 38 predicted proteins | sample S1TSphgellanicum_FD_89693 | JGI IMG/M metagenome (GOLD analysis project Ga0116227, IMG submission 89693) | Host-associated microbial communities from peat moss isolated from Minnesota, USA - S1T2_Fb - Sphagnum magellanicum MG | ecosystem: Host-associated > Plants > Peat moss > Unclassified... | reverse complement strand
GCAGGCACCTGCAGCCCAGAGACCGCCCACGCCCTTGCGGCGCCGGGCGCTGCGCCCGCCTGGCGGCGGTCGGCCGAGTGACCCACAACGAAGAGGAACCCCATCCATGAGTCCGTCCATCCCGAGTTGCCTGCCGGTCGAGGGGGTCGAAGGCCCCTCCGGCGTGCCGTACGGCCGAGCCTGGTGGGCTGGAGAGGCGCTGCCATGACCACCGAACGCCGCAGTTTTCTCCGCTCCGCCGCGGCCGCGCTGGCCACTTGGGCAATCGCAGGCTGTGGCAAGGCCAAACCGGCGAGCTACCACGGCATCGACATCACCGGCGCGAGCTACGGCCGGGACTTCAGGCTCCAGGATGGCGAGGGCCGGGAGCGCACGCTGGCGGATTTCAGAGGCAAGGCCGTGATGCTGTTCTTCGGCTTCACCCAATGCCCCGACGTGTGTCCCACCGCGCTGATCCGGGCCGCCGCCATCAAGCAGTTGCTGGGCGAGGACGGCGACAGGCTGCAGGTGATCTTCGTCACCGTGGATCCCGAGCGCGATACGCCGGAGGTGCTCAAGGCCTACGCGAACGCATTCGACCCGAGCTTCCTCGGCCTCTACGGCGATCCGGAAAGGACGGCCGAGACGGCCAGGGAGTTCCGGGTCTTCTACAAGAAGGTTCCGACAGGGGCCTCCTACACCATGGACCACTCGGCCTTCAGCTACGTATTCGACCCCGCAGGGCGGCTGCGTCTTGTCCTGAGGCATGACCAGAGCGCAGAAGACTATGCAGCGGACCTGCGCCTGATCCTGCATTCCGCCTGACTCTCAATCCCAAGGAGATTTTCATGAGACTGATCATTTCATCCCTCGCCATTTCGGCATCGCTGCTGGCGACCCCCTTGCATGCCCAGGTGATCGTGACGGACGCCTGGGTGCGCGCCACCGTGCCGCAGCAGAAGGCTACCGGCGCCTTCATGCAACTGAGTTCGCCCAAGGACACCAAGCTGGTGTCGGCCAGCTCGCCGATCACGCCCATCGTCGAAGTACATGAGATGGCGATGCAGGACAACGTGATGAAGATGCGCGAGGTCCCGGCCATCGAGTTGCCGGCCGGCAAGACCGTGGAGCTCAAGCCTGGCGGCTACCACGTGATGCTGCTGGACCTCAAGCAGCAGGTGAAGGTAGGGGGCACGGTGCCGCTGGCATTGGTGTTCGAGCACAAGGACGGCACACGCGAGACCCGTGAAGTGGCGGCAGAAGTGCGTGCCCTCAATGCGACCGCCAAGCCGGCCGAGCACCGCGGACACACGCACTGAGCACCGCGCGCCCACGTGGTCTGGCGCCGGCCCGGCAGACGTTGGCTCTGGCGCTTTTACCTGGCGTTGCCGTACCCGAGCCTGGCCGCACCGCCCCAGGTGCGGCTGGCCTTCCATCTCTATCCATGAACCAACCTGAATGAAGCGCAGTACCAGGCATCCACACCGCATCAGGCCGCTGGCCCTGCTGCAGCGGTCGCTGTTCGCGGCTCTCGCAACCACCCTCGCTGGAGCTGCTGCGGCACAGGCACCGGTCCCCACGGCGGCCCAGGCAGTCCCCCAGGAGGATTCCACGCTGACGCTGGGGACCGTGAATATCAGCGCGAAGGCGACGGGTCCCTTGTCCGCTCGCAGCGTCTTCAGCTCGGTCGACATCCTGAGCGCCAGCGTGCTGCAAGACCAGCACGCCGACTACAGCTGGGAGCTGCTCTCGCTTGCGCCGGGCGTGCAGGTGACGCAGTTCAAGCAGGGCACGGACGCGGGCCGCTTCTCGTTCCGCGGCTTCAACGGCGAAGGCCGGGTCAATGCGGTCAAGCTGTTGATCGATGGCATTCCCAGCAACGACAACGCGGGCGGCATGCCCTTCCTGGATGCGGTGTTTCCGCTGGACATAGAGGCCATCGAGGTCGTGCGCGGCACCAACGATCCGCGCTACGGCCTCCACAACATCGCCGGCAATGCCAATGTGCTGACGCGCATCGGTGGCAGCGAGGGCCGGGCCAGCCTGACGCTGGGCAGCTTCGGCACGAAGGAGGTGCAGGTATCCAAGGGCATAGAGAGCGGCAACTGGAGCCAGAACTACTTCCTGGCCTGGCGCGACTCCGACGGCTACCGCGAGCACGCGGATGCGCGCAAGCTGTCGCTGGCGGGCAAGTGGTTCTACACCAGCGACGACGGCCGCTGGCGCGCCGGCGTGATTGCGCGCTACTACCGCAACAAGGCGCTGGAATCCGGCTACCTGAGCTATGAGCAGGCGATGAACGCGCCTCGCAGCTCGCCGGCCTACGCCGCAGCCGACCGCGGCGAGCGCGAGACCGCACAGCTCAGCGCCCACCTGGATGGCGAGCTGGCGGACAACCTGTCCTGGTCCACCAAGGTCTACGCCAACCAGTACGAGAACCAGCGCTGGGTGCGCTTCTCGGCTGCGGGCACCCAGCAGGAGCGCTACAACAACGAAGCTCAGCAGGGTGCGATCACCTCGCTGACCTGGCGCCCCAAGGTCAACTGGGCCCACGAATTCACGCTGGAAGGCGGCCTGGACGCACAACGGCAAGGCAATCTCGGCCAGCGCTATCGCACCACCGACCGCGTACGCAGCTCGCAATTCCGCGACTGGGATTTCGACCTGGATAACCAGGGCGCCTATGTCCAGGCGGTGATCCGGCCGGTGGCATCCCTGAAGATCGTGCCGGCCCTGCGCGTGGACCACATCGGCGGCAGCTTCACCGACCGCCTGGCCGGCACGCGCTCGCCGGTGAACGACTACGGGCTCATCAAGCAGCCCAAGATCAGCGTGGCCTATGCCCTGGGCCCGCAGGCCAGCGTGTACGGCAACTGGGGACGTACCTTTCAGATCGGCTCCGGCATCGACGCCTACCGCACGCAGGCGCGTAACCTCAAGCCCTCGATCAACGACGGCTGGGAGGCTGGCGTCAAGTTCAGCCCACGGCCCTGGCTCGATGGCCGGGTGGCGTACTGGGAGCAGCGCGCCTCGGGCGAGGTGGCGCGCGTGCTGGGCGTGGACGGCCTGCCTGACCCCGGCGGCCTTGGCAACGTCGGCAAGACACTGCGCAAGGGCTATGACATCCAGTTCAATGCCAGGCCCGATGCGCGTACCACGGCGTGGGTGGCGTACTCGCACCAGGTGGCACGCATCACCGCGCCAGATCCGAGCGCGCCAGAGACCCTGGGCAAGGAAATCGAGAACGTGCCGCACTACCTGGCATCGGCCGGCATCGACTACAAGGCCACAGAGGAGTTGCGCGTGTCGGCCTGGGGCAATGCCCAGGGCGACTACTACCTGGAGCGCACCAACACGCAGGGCCGTATTGGCAAGTATGCGTTGCTCAACCTGGGCGCAACTTACCGTGTCTCGGCCACCATGGACGTGAATGTGCAGCTGAAGAACGTCACCAATCGCCGCTACGTCTATGCCTGGTACGACAGCGGCAGCTCGGGCTACTCCCCTGGCGATGGCCGCAGTGTGTACACCAGCCTGAGCCTGAGGTTCTGATGCGCGCCGCCGCAACAGAGGCCACCACGGGCAGTCTGTACCTGGCGGTGTGGCGCTGGCATTTCTATGCCGGCCTGCTTGTGCTGCCCTTCCTGATATGGCTGGCGGTGACCGGCGGGCTCTATGTCTTCAAGGCGCAGATCGACGGCTACTTTCACCACGACCTGAAGTTCGTGCCCGCGACGGCCGGGGGGCCACGCACGCATGGCGAGGTGGTGGCGGCGGCCTTGGCTCTGCACCCGGGCACGCTGCGCAAGTACACGCCCGCGGCCTCACCGGTCGATGCCGCTGAAGTGGGTATCGACACCAGCAGTGGCGAACGGCTGTCGGTGTTCGTGGACCCGCATCGCGGGCAGGTGCTGGGCACGCTGCCCGATGGCGGCAGCGTGGCCTGGACGCTGCGCAAGCTGCACAGCCTGAAGTACTTCGGGTCCGTTGCGCGCGGCGTCATCGAGATCGCCGCCGGCTGGGCCATCCTTCTGGTGCTCACGGGCATTTACCTCTGGTGGCCGCGCGGGCGCAGCGGCGGAGTGCTCTCGGTGCGCGGCAAGCCACGGCAACGCTTGTTTTGGCGCGATCTGCATGCCGTTGCCGGTGTGTTTGCCGGAGTGGCGCTGGTGTTCCTGGCCATCACGGGCATGCCGTGGTCGGTGTTCTGGGGCGCCAAGGTCAACCAGTGGGCCAATGGCCAGAACTTCGGTTACCCGGCGGGCGTGCGGGTGCAGGTGCCCATGTCGGAACTGGGCCTGGCTGAAGGCGGGCAGACAGCCTGGTCCCTGGCGCAGGCCCGCGTGCCGCAGTCCGGGCACGAAGGGCATGAAGAGCACGCCGGTCACCTGCAGCCCGCCGTGACGCCAGAAGCAATTCAGGGTGCGCTCAGCCTGGATGCGGCGATAGCGATCTTCGAGCGCCTGGGCATTGCGCGGGGCTATACCGTCAACCTGCCCCGGGGCGCGACCGGCGTCTACACCGCCTCGGCCTATCCGCCGGAGCTGTCGCAGCAGCGCGTCATCCACGTCGACCAGTACAGCGGCAAGACGCTGATCGACATGCGCCATGCCGACTACGGGCCGCTTGGCCGCTGGCTGGAATGGGGCATCAATGTGCATCTTGGCCAGGAGTTTGGCGTGCCCAACCAGGCGCTGCTGGTCGTGGCCTGCCTGGGCATCGTGCTGCTCTGCGTCAGCGCCGGCGTGATGTGGTGGAAGCGCAGACCTTCCGGCAGCCTTGGCGTGCCGCCCCGGCCCGCGGACCGCCGTGCATTGCGCACCGTCTTCGCGCTTCTGGTGCTGGGAGGGCTGGCCTTTCCGCTGGTCGGTGCGTCCTTGCTGGCCATGGGGGCACTGGATCTCTTGCTCTCCAGGCGCTTCGTTCGTCCCCGCTCCTTGATCTGAGTCCGCTGGGCTCCTCCCCCCGAAAGACAGCCATGTTTCCGACGATCCGTGCCTCGGTGCACGCAACCCCCCTGCTGGCCGCCTTGCTGGCGGCAGTGCAGGCCAGCGCGCAAACCTCCTCGCCTGCGCAGGCTGAAGCAGCAGCGCTCCCGACCGTTACGGTGTCGGGCCAGGATGCTTCCCGGCTGGAGCGCCCGGCGTCGACCGGCTCCAATCTCGATCTGACACCGATGCAGACGCCAGCCAGCGTGGACGTCATCACCCGCGAGCAGCTGGAGGCCCGCGGAGATGCCTCGCTGACCGATGCCATCACCCGCTCTGCGGGCATCAGCAGCCTGGCGCATCCGGGCAACAGCGGCAGCTCGCTGTCGGCGCGGGGCTTCACCGACACCACCTCGGTGATGCGGCTGTACGATGGCACCCGCCAGTACGGCGGCGTGGGCCTGAGTTTTCCCTTCGATACCTGGGCCATCGACCGCATCGAGGTTCTCCGTGGGCCGGCTTCGGTGATCTATGGCGATGGCGCCATCGGCGGTGTGGTGAATGTCATCCCGAAGAAGCCTGCGCGCGGGCCGATCCGCAACGAGATCCAGGCGACTGCCGGCACCGAAGGCCGGCGTGCACTGGCATTCGGCAGCGGTGGGGCGATCAACGACAAGCTCTCCTATCGGCTGGATGTGAGCGGTGACCGGTCCGACGGATGGGTGGACCGCGGTGATGCCCGCAACCTCAGTTTCTCTGGCGCCCTCCAGCTCGACCTGATCCCCGAGTGGAGCGTGAAGCTGAGCCACGCCCAGGGCAGGCAGAACCCGATGCGCTACTTCGGGACGCCCCTGGTCAACGGCCAGCAGCTGCCTGCCCTGCGCAAGGAGAACTACAACGTTGCAGACAGTGCCATCGAGTACCGGGACCGCTGGACCGAGTTGTCTGCCCAGTGGGCTCCGGGCGGCAGCGTCGTCGTGCGCAGCAAGCTCTACCACATCAATAGCCGCCGCTACTGGCGCAACGCGGAGACCTACGGCTACAACCCCGCCACTGGGCTGATCGACCGTTCCGGCAACACCGAGATCGCACACGACCAGTCGCAGACCGGCAATACCACCGACGCCACCTTCACCGGATCGCTGTTCGGCCTGGCCAACCAGGCGTCGGTGGGATTTGACGCCAACACCAGCAGCTTCCAGCATACGAACAACACCTATGCCGGGAGCTCCGGCTCGGTGGATCCGTTCAACCCCGTGCCGGGCCTGTATGCCAGCACGGTGCCTTTTCTTCCGCGCTACCGCAACAAGGCCAGGCAGTACTCGGTATTTGCCGAGGACCGGCTGGAGTTGAGCGGCCGGTGGGCGCTCGTCGGCGGACTGCGCTTCGACCATGCGGACCTCTCGCGCCAGGACCTGGTGGCAGGAACGCAGGCGTTCGACAGGCGTTATGCCAACACCGGTTGGCGGCTGGGCACCGTGTACCAGCTGCAGCCAGACCTGTCGGTCTATGCGCAGTTCTCCAGGGCGGCGGACCCGGTCGGCGGCATGCTGATGCTGTCGCCCGCCAACAGCGCGTTCGACGTTTCCATCGGCAAGCAGGTGGAAGTCGGGCTGAAGCAATCCTTCTGGGACCGGCGAGGCGACTGGACGCTGGCCGCCTACCAGATCAGGAAGAACGGGTTGCTGACACGGGATACGACGAACCCATCGTTGCGCGTACAGGTGGGGGAGCGCTCGTCGAGGGGCGTGGAGGGGACGCTGTCGTTGCCAGTGGCGAAGACCGTGCAGCTCGATGCCAACGTGGCGCTTCTGAAGGCCCGTTATGACGACTTCACCGAGTCGGTCGGCGGCGCCGCGGTCTCGCGTAACGGCAAGGTCCCGACCGACGTTCCCGAGCGTCTTGCCAATGTATGGGTCGGCTGGAAGCCGCTGCCCGGCTGGACGCTTTCGGGCGGCCTGCGCCATGTCGGCAAACGCTACGCCGACAACGCCAACACGCTCGAGCTGCCCGCCTACACGACCGCGGACCTGGCGCTGCAATGGCGGGCCACGCCCGCCACCACGCTCACGCTGCGCGGCTTCAACGTCTTCGACAAGTACTATTTCACCACCGCCTACTACACCACCAACCAGTGGTTCGTGGGCGAGGGGCGGCGGGTCGAGCTGACGCTGAACCACCGCTTCTGAGCCGCGCATGGCGATGCGGGCCGCGGACTACGACCGCCATTCCTGCCGTGCGCGCGGCCCATGCGCTGGCGGAGCTGCACCGCCGGCGCCCCCGTCGGTCCTGAGCCCCCGTCTGGTGGCAGGCGCGAGCCTGTGCTGTGGCAGGTCGCCAGACCGAGCCGGCAGGCTGCGCGGTATGCTGCCGCATGCATGTGCATGAAACCGGGGAATATTCATGGTGTCGTTCAAGTCCCTGAGAGCCGCCGCTGCTGCTGGCATCTGCGCGCTTTCCGTTGTGCTCGGCGGCTGTGGTGGAGGGGGCGGCGGCGGCTCCGCCGCTGCTCCAGTGGCATCTGATGCGACACAGACCATTTCCCTGAAGATCACCTCGAATCAGAACCGCAGCACATATCCCATCCAGGTGTTCCTGCCGGCCTCCTACAAAACGGGAAACACCGCATATCCGATCATTTACGCCACGGACGGAGACGATCCCTTCACCGTTCCCGGCAGTACGCGGTTCGAGCGTTTCAGGGGGGTTCTCGCACGACGCGGGACCGACGCGATCCTCGTCGGCATCGGCAATTCCGCAGACCGCCAGATCGACTACAACTTTCCCGGTGCCAATGCCTACCTGGAGTTTCTCCAGAGCGAGCTCATTCCCTTCATCGAGTCGCAGTACCGGGTGGATGGCAAACGCCGGGCCCTTTCAGGGCTCTCGACCGGCGGTAGCTTCGTGTTGACCACGTTTCTGAAGCAGGCGCCGGATCAGTTGACGTTTTCCTACTTTCTGTCGTCCGAAGCCGCAATTTGGCAGCAAACGGGGATAGTGGAGGATCTGGAGAAGGCGCTCTTTCTTCGGGCCGCCGGCAAGGTGATCCCCGCCACGCTCATCCTTGCGCATTCCGAGCAAGGCGGCAATTCCCCCTACGTGAACGCCATGTACCGGCAGCTAGCCTCCCGGAACTACCAGGGCCTGAAGCTCAGCGAGCCCGCATTCCCCTATGGGCATGCTCCGATGGACTTGCCCGCATTCGAAAGTGCCGTCGCGAGTCTGTTCCCTTGACCAGGTGGCTGGTCCGGGCCACATGGGTACGTCCGAGACGGGCTACGCTTGCGGCGGTGCCGCGGCCGGTCAACAATGCCGTGGCTGCCCTATGCCAAGCCCTCCGAACATGTCCAAGATCGCGCTCCTGAGCTGCTGCCTGCTGGCAGGGCTTCTGCCCTCGGCCCACGCCACCTGCTATACCGTCTACGGCAATGGCGACAGCATCGTCTATCAGTCCAGCCGCCCACCGGTGGACATGCGCTATCCCCTGCACCAGACGGTGCCATCGCGCTTCGGACCGGGGGCGAGCATGGTGTTCAGCCTGTCGCAGGAAACCTGCTCGCCCGTCGGAGCGGACGACGGCACGACAGGGCCCACCACCGGCTATCTATCCACGGTGGCCAATCGCCAGATGGTGAATGCCGACGCCTTGGGCGTGCGCCGCCCGCGCAACCTGCCGGCACAGGTCAGGGCGCGCACCCCATGAAAAACGGCCGCGCGTGCGGCCGTGATGCGAAAACCAGCAGCAAACGCTCAGCGTTCGAACGTGCCTGCCGGGAACAGGTCATCCACCTGGACGATGCCCAGGTTGGTTGCCTCGGCGGCGTAGTCGGGAAGCAGGACCGCCGCCGCGGCCGAAATGGCCACAACAATGGTGGCTGTGAAGGCGGCAAGAGCGGTGCGGAGCGAGCGTCTCATGATGATTCCCAGCTGCATGTCTTGATTGGACCTCAGCCGCGGGTTGCGATGTGCCGGACGAAGAGGGTGCTTCGTGCCGGATTCGGCCTACAGCGTTTGCAGGGATAGGCTAAGCGTAGCGTGCAAAGCGCAATGCTGCCAGGAACAAGTGCACGTAAATGGTGGAAACAAATCCGTACTTGTCTGCTGCCGTAATGGACTTAGTCCTCACTCCGTTTCCGGCAACCAGGCGAGGCGCCCCTGCGCACGTTCCTCCAGCCGTTGCAGCAGCGTGGCTGCGGCGTTTTCCGGCAGCCGCCAGTCCAGCATCACGGTGCTGCCGTGCTGTACGGCGAGCAGTGCTGCGCCCGCGGCGTCCAGTTCGCGCCGCAGCATACCCTCCAGCGCATAGGGAACCTCGCAACGGTAGCGGACCAGGCGCTGGACAGGTATTTTCTGCGTCTGCAGCAGCGCCTGGGCCACGGTGTCGGTGTAGGCCCGCACCAGGCCGCCCGCCCCCAGCTTGACGCCACCGAAATAGCGCACCACCGTGGCCAGCACGCCCTCCAGGTCCTGGTGGCGCAGCACATCGAGCATGGGGCGTCCGGCGGTGCCGCCGGGTTCCCCGTCGTCCACGGCCGCCGACTGGCCACCGGCCAGCAGCGCCCAGCAGACATGGGCGGCGCCCGGGTGCAGGGAACGCAGCTGCGCCACCCGGCGCTGGGCGGCGGCGCGGTCTTCCACGGCTTCGACGCAGCCGAGGAAGCGGCTCTTCTTGAGGACCAGTTCGCTGTGGCCGGGTGTGGCCAGCGTCCAGGGCACGGAAAGGGCCGTCAGCCCTTTGCGGCAGCCAGCGCCTGCAGGGCGGTGGCGACCGCCTGGGCGTCGGCCGCGCCATCGGCGCATTCCGCCAGCAGCGCTGGCAGGTCGGCGCCCGCTTGCTGCAGCGTGGCGATGGCCTGGGCGGCATCACGCGGGTTGGCGTAGCCGCGGCTTTGCAGCAGCAATTGGCCCTGGGCGTCGTGCAGCTTGAAGCGGAACTGGCCGTCGGCTTCCCGGTACTGCTTGAAAACAGGCAGGTTGGCACGTGCCGTCTTCTCAGGACGGGGCGCGGCGGCGGCTGTTCCCAGGCGGCGCAGGCCCACGGCTTCGCGCAGGGTGGCCATCAGCGGCGTGGCCAGGCGGCGTGCCTTGAGTGCACCAGCCTGGAGCAGCTCTTCGACACGGGCCGGGTGGGCGATGAGGGTCTGGTAGGTCTCGCGCATCGGCGCGACTTCTCGGTCGACGCGCTCGAACAGCTGCTGCTTGGCATCGCCCCAGGCGATGCCGTCGGCGTAGGCCTGGCGCAGGGTGGCGGTTTCCTCGGCCGAGGCGAAGGCCTGGTAGATCTGGAACAGCGCCGAGCCTTCGGTGTCCTTGGGCTCGCCGGGCGCGCGCGAGTCGGTCACGATGGAGGCGATGCGGCGCTTGAGCTCGTCGCGCGGCGAGAACAGCGGGATCGTGTTGTCGTAGCTCTTGCTCATCTTGCGGCCGTCGAGGCCGGGCAGGGTGGCCACGGACTCTTCGATCGCCGCCTCGGGCAGCACCAGGTGCTCGCCGTAGAGGTGATTGAAGCTGGCGGCCATGTCGCGCGCCATCTCGATATGCTGGATCTGGTCGCGGCCAACCGGCACCTTGTGCGCCTGGAACATGAGGATGTCCGCGGCCATCAGCACCGGGTACATGAACAGGCCGGCGGTGACGTCGGTATCCGGGTCGCTCCCGGTGGCGTGGTTCTTGTCGACCGCGGCCTTGTAGGCATGCGCGCGGTTGAGCAGGCCCTTGCCGGTGACGCAGGTCAGCAGCCAGGTCAGCTCGGGGATCTCGGGGATGTCGGACTGGCGGTAGAAGGTCACGCGTTCCGGGTCCAGCCCGGCGGCGATCCAGCTGGCGGCGATCTCCAGCGTGGAGCGCTGGATGCGCGCCGGCTCGTCGCACTTGATCAGCGCGTGGTAGTCGGCCAGGAAGTAGAAGCTCTCGACATGGGCCTGCCGGCTGGCCGCCACTGCGGGACGGATCGAGCCTACGTAGTTGCCGAGATGGGGCGTGCCGGTCGTGGTGATGCCGGTCAGGAAGCGCGTGGGACGCATGGGCGAACGAGGAAAGCGGGAGGAAGAGCGCCGGTCAGCGCAGCAGCGCGACCAGCGGCGAGATCAGCAGGTTGATGATGGAATAGCCCGCCGACATCAGCGGCTGCAGCCAGAGGCGGCCGACGATGCCGGTGACGACGAGCGCCAGCACGATGAAAAAGCCGTAGGGCTCAAGGCGCGACAGCAGCTGCGCCTGCTTCCAGGGCAGGAGGCCCACCAGCACGCGTCCACCGTCCAGTGGCGGCAGCGGGAACAGGTTGAATGCGCACATCACCAGGTTCACCAGCACGCCGGCGCGCGCCATCTCCAGGAAGAAACGCTCCTGCACGCCGAGCGCTACCAGCAGCACCAGCACCAGCGCCCACAGGATGGCCTGCACGAAGTTGGAGGCGGGCCCGGCCAGCGCCACCCAGACCATGTCGCGCTTGGGATTGCGCAGGTGGCCGAAATTGACCGGTACCGGCTTGGCATAGCCGAACAGGAAGGCGCCCGAGGTCGCGAAGTACAGCAGCACCGGCATCAGGATCGTGCCGATGGGGTCGATGTGCTTGAACGGGTTGAGCGTGATGCGGCCGAGCATCAGTGCCGTGTTGTCGCCAAAGTGGCGTGCGGCGTAGCCGTGTGCAGCCTCATGCACGGTGATGGCGAACAGCACCGGCAGGGCGTAGATGAGAACGGTCTGGAGGAGGTTGGAGAAGTCCACAGAGCAGGATTGTGTCAGACGGCCGCAGGCGTCAGCCCGCGAGGCCGAGGGCTGCCAGGCTGCCGCCGCCCTGGCGCACCACCACCGGCTCGCCGCCGGTGTCCATCGGCACCAGGTCGATCACTGTGGTGGGCTGGGCCGGGCAGGCGCCGGCATCGACCACCGCGGCCAGCAGCTTCTCGAAGCGGGCGCGGATGGTCTGGGCGTCGTTCAGCGGTTCGCTCTCGCCCGGGGGGATCAGCGTGGTGGCCAGCAGCGGGCCGCCGTGCTGCGTGAGCAGCTCCTGCAGCACGCGGTGGTCCGGTACGCGCAGGCCAATGGTCTTGCGCTGTGGGTGGCTGACCCGGCGCGGCACTTCCTTGGTGGCCTCCAGCAGGAAGGTGTAGGCGCCGGGCGTGCCCAGCTTGAGCAGCCGGTACTGGCGGTTGTCCACGCGCGCATAGCTGGCCAGCTCGCTCAGGTCGCGGCACAGCAATGTCAGGTGGTGGCGGTCATCGACCTGGCGGATGCGGCGCAGCGCGTCCACCGCGTCCTTGTCGTCGAGGCGGCAGACCAGCGCATAGCTGGAGTCGGTCGGCACGGCCGCGACGCCACCGCGCTGCAGAAGGGCCGCGGCCTGCTTGAGCAGCCGTGGCTGCGGGTTGTCGGGGTGGACTTCGAAGTACTGGGCCATGGTGAATTGTCTGCCTGTGTACGGGTCAGGACTCTGCCGGTTGCACCACGATACGGCTTTCGCGCACCGTGAGCCAGGCGCCCAGGCCGCCGCAGATGGCGATCAGCACCATGCCGGTGACCGAGACGGCGTCCGGCACGTGGCTGAACATGACCCAGCCCGCCAGCATGGCAAAGCCGATCTGGCTGTAGAGGAAGGGCATCAGGGTGGAGGCCGGCGCACGGCCATAGGCCAGCGTCAGCAGGTAGTGGCCGACGGTGCCCATCAGGCCCATCAGGCCCAGGGCCAGCCAGACCGAGCCCTTGTCGGGCGTGACCCAGACGAAGGGCAGCGCGCCGGTCGTCAGCAGGGTGCCGACCCAGCCGCTGTAGAACTGCATCACCATCGGGTCCTCGGTCTGCGCCAGGCGGCTGGTGAGCACCTGGAACCAGGCATTGCTGAGCACCAGGCCCAGGGGCAGCAGGATGGCCCAGCCAAAACTGTCGCCGCCGGGCCGCAGCACCAGCAGCGTGCCGGAGAAGCCGCCAGCCACCAGCAGCCAGCGCAGCGCCGAGACCTGCTCCTTGAGCACGGTGGCGGCCAGCAGCGTGATGGCCAGCGGCGTGACCATGGCGATGGCGGTGAACTCCCCCACCGGCATGTGGCGCAGGCTGAAGAATGAGAAGACGCTGGTCATGACCAGCAGCAGGCCGCGCAGGCACTGGAAGCGCCAGTGCGTGGTACGCAGCGCGCGGAACCCGCGCGAGGGCACGATGGCCGCGGTGGTGGACCAGGCCTGGAAGGCATAGCGGAACCACAGCGCCATGACCACCGGTACGCTGGCGCCGGCCACCTTGGTGCTGGTGTCCAGCGTGGCGAAGCAGGCGGTGGCCGTGACGGCCAGCAGGATGCCGGCCACTGCACCTGGCAGGGGCATCAGGGCCGGGCCCTCACAGGATGCGGTCTTCCAGCAGCGTCCAGACCGGTGTCAGCGCGGCGGGCAGCGGCGGCAGGCGGCCCAGGTCGGTATGGGATTCGGAGGGACTGTGGAAATCGCTGCCGCGCGAGGCGGCCAGGTTGAATTCCAGCGCCATGTCGGCGTAGGTGCCGTATTCGGCGGGCGTATGGCTGCCGGTGACCACCTCGACGCCGCGCCCGCCATGGGCCTTGAATTCGCTGAACAGCGCGAATTCCTCATTGGCGGTGAACTTGTAGCGGCCCGGATGGGCGATGACGGCCACGCCGCCGGCGTAGGTGATCCAGTGCACCGCGTCCGACAGCGAGGCCCAGCGGTGCGGCACATAGCCGGGCTTGCCTTCGGTCAGGTACTTGCGGAACACCTCGGGCGTGTCGCGGCAGACGCCGGTCTCGACCAGGAAGCGGGCGAAGTGGGTACGGGAAATCAGTGCGGGGTTGCCGACGAACTTCAGCGCGCCTTCGTAGGCGCCCGGGATGCCGGCGGCTTCCAGCTGCGCGGCCATCTCGCGGGCGCGCGGGCCGCGGCCATCGCGGGTGTCGGCCAGGCCCTGGCGCAGATCGGCGTTGTCCGGATCGAAGCCCAGCCCGACGATATGCACGGTTTCGTTGGCGAAGGTGACCGAGATCTCGACGCCGGTGAGGTAGGGCAGCCCATGCGCCTTGGCGGCGGCGGCGGCGCGCTTCTGTCCGCCGATCTCGTCGTGGTCGGTCAGGGCCCAGAGCTCCACGCCATTGGCCTTGGCGCGCGGGGCAAGCTCCTCCGGCGTCAGCGTGCCGTCGGAGACGACGGAATGGCAGTGCAGATCGGCATTGGAGATGGTGACCACCGCTGGATTCTAGGTCGCGCGCCAAGCCCTGGCGGGGCGAAGGTCTCCCAGGTGTCTCGCGCACGCGTCGGATGCTATTTTTTTTATAGCTCATAGCCAAGTCTGCTCCTTGGCTTGTGTCATATTTCTTTGGGTTTTTCTGTACTTGCCAGTGCAACGATTCGGGCGCAGGATTTGCTTACGCCTTGATACTTTTCCAGTTCCAGTCCACAGGACCTTCCGCTCACCATGAAATTCAACGACATACGCGTCTCGCACAAGCTCTGGGGCGGCATCCTCGGGCTGCTCGTGCTCATGCTGGCCATCAGCCTGTGGTCGCAGCAGCGCGCGTCGGCGCTGGCCGACGAGGCACTCACCCGCATCCGTTCCTACGACGAGCGCATCACCACGGCGGTGCAGTGGCGCGGCGCGATCGAGACGGTCGGCGAGCGCGTGATGGCCAGCAACGCCAGCGCAGACGCGGGCCTGGTGACCCTGTTCGACGCCCGCGTGAAGGCCGGCGTTGCCGCCATCACCGAGCTGCAGAAGAAAGTCGTGGCCCAGGCCACCAGCCCTGCCGACCAGGCGGCGCTACAGCGCATCGCCGCCGAGCGCAGCGCCGTGCTCGAGCTCAACAAGAAGGCCCGCGAACTGCAGCTGGCCTCTTCCAGTGCCGCCGTGCCCACCGAGTTCGTGCAGTCCAGCTACCTGCCGGCCATCGGCCGCTACGTGGCGGCCATGGACGAATTCGTGAAGCTGCAGGAGCAGGCCCGCGATGCCGCCGTGGCGCAAATGCAGTCCCAGCGCGGCGACGCCGCCTTCGCGGCGGTGGCGGGCGCGGTCGTGGTGCTGCTGGCGGGCGTGGTGCTGGCGGCGGTGCTGGTGCGCGCCATGAGCCAGCCGCTCGCGCACGCGGTGAAGGTGGCCGAGTCGATCGCCGGCGGCGACCTGAGCCAGGTGCCCGATGCGCGGCGCCGCGATGAGTTCGGCCAGTTGCTCGCCGCCCAGGCCGCCATGGTGCAGCGCCTGCGTGGCGTCGTGGGCGAGGTGCGCAGCGGCGTGGAGTCGGTCTCCACCGCCTCGGCTGAAATCGCGCATGGCAACCAGGACCTGTCGGCCCGCACCGAGCAGACCGCCTCCAACCTGCAGCAGACGGCAGCCAGCATGGAGCAGCTCACCGGCACCGTGTCGCAGGCGGCCAGCACCGCTCAGCAGGCCAGCAAGCTGGCCGGCAGCGCAGCCCAGGCTGCGGCCCGCGGCGGCGAAGTGGTGGGCGAGGTGGTCGCCAGCATGGAGCAGATCAGCAGCGCCTCCCGGCGCATCGGCGACATCATCGGCACCATCGATGGCATTGCCTTCCAGACCAACATCCTGGCGCTCAATGCCGCCGTCGAGGCCGCGCGCGCGGGCGAGCAGGGCCGGGGCTTTGCCGTGGTGGCGGCCGAGGTGCGCAGCCTGGCCCAGCGCAGCGCGCAGGCCGCGCGCGAGATCAAGGACCTGATCGGCGCCTCGGTCGAGACGGTGGACACCGGTTCGCGCCAGGTGGCGCAGGCCGGGACGGCCATGGGCGAGATCGTGCGCAGCGTGCGCCAGGTGGCCGACCTGATCGCCGAGATCCACGCCTCGGCCACCGAGCAGCGCGACGGCATCGGCCAGGTGAACCAGGCCGTCAGCAACCTCGACCAGATGACGCAGCAGAACGCCTCGCTGGTGGAAGAATCGGCGGCGGCGGCGTCCTCGCTGCGCGACCAGGCCCGACGGCTGTCGGAGGTGATCGCGGTGTTCAAGCTGGATGGTGCCGCGCAGGCCCGTCCGCCCGTGGCGACGCTGGCGGCCGGAGCACCCGCGCCGCGTTCGCCTGCTGCCCTCACGCGCGAAGTGCTGGCGACGGCCCGGGCGCCCCACAAGCCGGTGCCGGCCAAGGCCATTGCGGCCCCGGCCCCTGCACCTGCCGCCCCGGCCGTGGCGACGGCCGGCAAGGAGGAGGACTGGGAGACGTTCTGAGCCTGCAGCGCTGATGTCAACGCGGTATCAGATCTCCGCGCCCTCGACCAGGAACTGCACCCGCCGCTCGCCGCGCCATTCATTGACGTCGAGCCGGAAGGCCAGCTTGACCTGCGCCGGCAGTGTGTCGGTATGGCCGAACCAGATGCCGTCCACCGGCTGGCCCTGGTGCATCAGCTTCAACTGCAGGTGCTTTTCGCCGACCAGGCGCTGGCTGACCACGCGCACTTCCTCGCTGAAGGTGGGCGCGGCAAAGCCCTGGCCCCAGACCTCGCGGTGCAGGGTGTCGACCAGTTCGGCGCGGCAGTATTCGGGCGCCAGCGGGCCGTCGGTTTCGATGCGGCGGGTGAGAGTGGCGGCGTCCAGCCATTCGTCGGCAACCTGCGCCAGCGCATCGCGGAACACCTCGAAATGCTCGCGCGCCAGCGTGCAGCCGGCGGCCATGGCGTGGCCGCCGAACTTCAGCAGCACGCCCGGATGCCGCTTGGCCACCAGGTCCAGCGCGTCACGCAGGTGAAAGCCCGGGATCGAGCGGCCCGAGCCCTTGATCTCGTGCTCCTTGCCCGGCGCGGCGCTGGCGGCAAAGACAAACACCGGCCGGTGCAGCCGGTCTTTGAGGCGCGAGGCGACGATGCCGACCACGCCTTCGTGGAAGTCGGCGTCGAACACGCAGAAGGCGGGCGGCAGCGATTCGGTGCCGTCGGCATCGGCGTCGAACAGCGCCTCGGCCGCCAGCAGTGCCTGGTCGCGCATGCCGCCCTCGATCTCGCGGCGCTCGCGGTTGATGGTGTCCAGGGTGGTGGCCAGCTCGGTGGCGCGTGCGGCGTCGTCGGTGAGCAGGCATTCGATGCCCAGCGTCATGTCGGCCAGGCGGCCGGCGGCGTTGATGCGCGGGCCCAATGCAAAGCCGAAGTCGAAGGTGGTGGCGACGGGGGCCTTGCGCCCGGCCACGGTGAACAGCGCCGCCACGCCCGGCGGCATGGCGCCGGCGCGGATGCGCTTCAGGCCTTGCGCCACCAGGCGGCGGTTGTTGGCGTCGAGCTTGACCACGTCGGCCACCGTGCCCAGCGCGACCAGCGGCAGCAGGGCGTCGAGCTTGGGCTGGTTGGCCACGTCGAACACGCCGCGCTTGCGCAGCTCTGCGCGCAGGGCCAGCAGCACATAGAACATGACGCCGCAGCCGGCGATGGATTTGCTCTCGAACGCGCAGCCGGGCTGATTCGGGTTGACCAGCACGTCGGCCTCCGGCAGCACCGGGCCGGGCAGGTGGTGGTCGGTGACCAGCACGCGCATGCCCAGCGCGCGGGCACGCGCCACGCCTTCGACGCTGGCGATGCCGTTGTCCACCGTCAGCAGCAGGTCGCAGCCGCGCGCGTGCACCCGCTCGGAGATGGCGGCGGTCAGGCCGTAGCCGTCGACCACGCGGTCGGGCACCAGGTAGTCGACCTGGCGCGCGCCCAGCATGCGCAGGCCGCGCACGCCCACGGCACAGGCGGTGGCGCCGTCGCAGTCGTAGTCGGCGACGATGCAGATGCGCTGGTCTTGCGCAATCACATCGGCCAGCAGCACGGCGGCGGCCTCGGCGCCCAGCAGGCCGGTGGGCGGCAGCAGGCGCGCCAGGCCGTCGTCCAGCTCGTCCTGGCGCTGCACGCCGCGCGCGGCATAGAGCCGCGCCAGCAGCGGGTGCAGGCCGGCCTGCTCCAGCGCCCAGGCGGCGCGGGGAGGAACATCTCTTGCTATTATTTTCATAGTGATAGGTCGGCGTGCAGCAAGGGCTTGCGGCCTAAGAAGCTTGAAAACTGCTGTTTCAGGCGGTCCCAGCCGCTTTGCGGGGCACTGCGCCAGCTCTGCGCATTGCGCTCGCCGCACAGGGTCAGTGTCACGGGCTGGCCGGCTTCGGCGGCGGCCAGGGCCTCGGCCACCTCGGCGCCGTCCAGCTGCTGCCAGGCCGCGGCCCAGCCGGTCCAGTCGTCCCGCAGCGCGGTGTCGCGCAGCGTCTGCGGCATCCGCAAGCCGGGCACGGTGGTGCTGGCGCCCGCCGGCCAGTCACCGCTGCCGCTGAGCCAGAAGGCGTTCACCGGCGGCAGCCCGCGCTCGGTACGGGCGTCGGTCAGCGGATGGGTGTAGAGCAGCATCTGGAACTCGCTCTGCAGCCGGCGCAGCGGGCGCGCGGCGGGGGCGTCGGGCATCCACAGGTCCAGGCTGCGGCCGGTGACCCGGTCCAGCGAGGCGGTGGCCAGCCCGCGCAGCGGCTCGCCCCGGGCGCGCCAGACCAGCGGCGACACGTAATCGAGCGCAATGCCGTCCTCGACGAAGTAGGGCGCGACCACGGCCAGCAGCGCGCGGGACTCTTCCTCTTCCAGTTGCAGCCCGGCTGGATCGGTCATGGCGATGTGGTCGGGCGCTATGCGCCAGTGGCAGGGCGTGACATGGGCCCAGGCAGCGGTGCCCGGGTCGGCGCCCGTCGCGGCCAGCGCATGCGCCGCCCAGGGCAGCCGGCCATCGCCGCCGCCGGCAATGCCCAGCAGCGCGGCCAGCGCGCGTTCGTGTGGCGGGGACAGGGTGAATTCGTCGCCGGCATCGGTGCCGGCGGGCGCCAGGCGCGCCAGCAGGCGCTCCAGCCGGGGCAGGCGCAGGCTGCGCCGCTGCGCTGCGCAGCCCTCGGCGGCTGCGAACGGGATCAGAAGGTGCATGGCACGATTGTCGCGCCTCTGCCCCTGGCCGCCTGTGCCTTGCTACCAGTGGATGCAGAAGGGCATGGCGATTCGATCACAATCAGCAGCCCATGCCATCCTCGACTTCTTCCCGGGCCGCCACGCAGCACTAAGGTTCTCCTACCCACCATGCAACTCCCCTACGAACTGGCCCTGGGCCTGCGCTACACCCGCGCGGGGCGCGCGACGCGGCGCAACGGGTTCATCTCCTTCATCTCGGGCGTGTCCATGCTGGGCATTGCGCTGGGCGTGGCGGCACTGATCATCGTGCTGTCGGTGATGAACGGCTTCCAGAAGGACGTGCGCGACCGCATGCTGTCGGTGGTGTCGGACATCGAGATCTTCGCGCCCGGTGGCGCGGCGCTGCTGGATCCGGCCAAGACCATCGCCGAGGCACGGCGCAATCCGGCGGTGGTGGGCGCGGCCACCTTCATCTCCGGGCAGGCCTTGCTGGCGCGGGGCGATGACATGCGCGGCGTGCTGGTGCGCGGCATCGACCCGGCGCACGAAGGCGACGTGGCGGACCTGGGATCGACCGACCATGCGGCCGTGCTGCAGAAGCTGGTGCCGGGCCAGTTCGGCATCGTGCTGGGGGTGGAGCTGTCGCGGGCGCTGGGCGTGCGGGTCGGCGATCCCATCACCCTGGTGGCCCCGAATGGCGACGTGACGCCCGCGGGCGTGGTGCCGCGGCTCAAGCGCATGACCGTGGTCGGTACCTTCGACTCCGGCCATTACGAGTACGACTCCAGCCTGGCCATGATCCACCAGGACGACGCGGCGCGGCTGTTCCGCCTGGAGGGCCCGACCGGCATCCGCCTGAAGCTCAAGGACCTGCAGCAGGCGCGCCAGGTGGCGGCGCAACTGGCGGGCTCGCTGTCGGGTGACCTGCTGATACGCGACTGGACGCAGCAGAACAAGACCTGGTTCTCCGCCGTGGAGCTGGAGAAACGCATGATGTTCATCATCCTCACCCTGATCGTCGCCGTGGCGGCGTTCAACCTGGTGTCCACGCTGGTCATGACCGTGACCGACAAGCGCGCCGACATCGCCATCCTGCGCACCCTGGGCGCCAGCCCGCGCAGCATCATGGGCATCTTCGTGGTGCAGGGCGCCATGGTGGGCGTGATCGGCACGCTCGGCGGCCTGGTGCTGGGCCTGCTGATTGCCTTCAACATCGACGTCATCGTGCCCTTTCTCGAACAGCTCTTCCACGCCAGCTTCCTGCCCAAGGACGTCTACCTGATCAGCCGCATGCCCAGCGACCCGCAGCGCGGCGACATCGTGCCGATCGCTGCCATCTCGCTGGTGCTGGCCTTCATCGCCACGCTGTACCCGAGCTGGCGCGCCAGCCGCGTCAACCCGGCGGAGGCACTGCGCTATGAGTGAGCAAACTACACCATCCCGTGTGGTGCTCAAGGCCGAAGGCCTGACCAAGCGGTTTCGCGAAGGGCGTATCGACCTCACCGTGCTGCATGGCGTGGACCTGGAAGTACGCGCTGGCGAGACGCTGGCCATCGTGGGCGCCTCCGGCTCTGGCAAGAGCACCTTGCTGCACCTGCTGGGTGGCCTGGACGCGCCCAGCGCCGGCTCGGTCGTGCTGCAGGGCCAGCCGCTGGCCCGTCTCGACGCCGCGGCCCAGGGCCGCCTGCGCAACCGCCATCTGGGCTTCGTCTACCAGTTCCACCATCTGCTGCCCGAGTTCAGCGCACGCGACAACGTCGCCATGCCGCTGCGTATCCGGCGCGATCTGCCGGAGGCCTACAACGCGGCGGCCGACCGCATCCTCGCGGCGGTGGGCCTGGCGGAACGGGTGCACCACCGCCCGGCCGAGCTGTCGGGCGGCGAGCGCCAGCGCGTGGCGATCGCACGGGCCCTGGTCACCCAGCCGGCCTGCGTGCTGGCCGACGAGCCCACCGGCAACCTCGACCGCAGCACAGCGGATGGTGTATTCGAATTGATGATGGGCTTGGCGCGCGAGCAGGGCACGGCCTTTGTCGTGGTCACCCATGACGACAGCCTGGCCGCGCGCTGCGACCGGCGGCTGCGGCTGGTGTCCGGACGCTTCGTAGAGGGGTAGTGAAATCGCCCAGGGCAGAGGGCCGCGGAGCAGGCCTTGCCGGGCCCGCTGGATGCGCCCCCTGAAGGGGGCGGCGAAGACACGAAGTGCGTAGCCTGGCGGTGTTTACGCCACTCGGTGAAACCACCACATCGACAGCGTCGCTGCCAATAGGGCAAACGCGGCGCCCACCAGCGCGAACAGCGCCGACACCTCGGTTTCGCGCTTCTCCACCGCCAGGCGGGAGCTGAGCGTGTCGTAGACCTGCTTCAGGTCCGGCGCGCTGCCGGCGAAGAAGTACTCGGCGTTGGTCTTGGCGGCGACCGCCTTGAGCGTGTCCTCGTCCAGCCGCACCCGCATCGACCAGCCTTCGAAGCCGATGGTGTCCCCCTCGCGCGTGCCGACGCCCACCGTATAGACCCGCACGCCGCGGTCGGCGGCGATCTGGGCGGCGTCCATCGGGTCGACGCCGGTGGTGCGCTGGCCGTCGGTCAGCATCACGATCGCTGCGGAGGTGTAGGAGCCCGGGGCCACCGGTGGTGGTGGCTTCTTGGCGGGAGCATCGGTATCGAGGCTGTCGAGGGGCGAGGGCCGGGGGCCGCCGCGCGGTCCCATGCCCAGGGAAGCGATGTCGATGCCGCTGTTGGGAAACAGCGTGGCCAGCGACAGCATCAGGCCGTTGCCCGTGGCGGTGCCGCGCTGCAGCTGGAAACTGTCGATGGCAGCCATCAGGTCATCGCGCGACTGGGTCGGCAACTGCGCCACCTGGGCACTGCCGGCAAAGGCCACGACTCCCACGCGTACATGGCGCGGCAACTGCGCGATGAAGGACTTGGCCGAGTCCTGCGCGGCCACCAGCCGGTTGGGCTTGACGTCGGTGGCGCGCATGCTGGCCGACACGTCGATGGCCAGGATGATGGTCTGCTGCTGAGAGGGCAATGCGATCACTGCCACCGGCCGCGCGGCCGCCAGCAGCATGGCGGCCAGGGCCAGCAGCAGCAGCAGCGGCGGCAGGTGTCGACGCCAGCCCGGCCCGCTGCCCATGGCCTCGCGCACCAGCGACAGGCTGGCGTAGCGCACCGCCAGCTTGCGCCGCCGGCCCTGCATCCATACGTAGAACAGCACCAGCAGCGGCAACGCGAGCAGCAGCCACAGCATTTGCGGCCAGAGGAAATCAGGCACCGGCACCGCCGACCAGAAGGTGGTCCAGCGGTCCAGCCAATGGGGGGCATTCAGCTCGGGTGTGGGCATGGCGAGATCGGGTTGGGCTCAGGCAGCGCGTATCGAGGGAGCGCCCCGCTGGCGCGAGCGGCGGCGCCGCAGTTCGGAGAAGCGCACGACCGCCTCCACCAGGTCGTCCTCGGTGGACAGCTCCAGTGCATCCACACCGGCCTTGGCCAGGCTCTGCCGCAGGCTGTCTTCGCGTGCGGCGGCCAGGCGTGCGAAGCGCTGGCGGAACACGCGGTCATGCGTGTCGACCAGCAATTGCTCGCCGGTTTCGGCATCGCGCATGGCCACCAGTCCGATGTCGGGCAGCGCCCGCTCCAGGGGGTCGAACAGGCGCACGGCGACCACGTCATGCCGCTCGGCCAGGCGGCCCAGGGGCTTCTCCCAGCCGGGCGCGCTGATGAAGTCGGACACCACGAACACCGTGCCGCGCTGCCGCAGTGCGCGGCCCAGCGTTTCCAGCCAGGGGCCCAGGCTGGTCGGCGCCGCAGGGCCCGAGGCGGGCGCGGCCTCCAGGCATTGCTGCAGCAGGTGCAGTACGTGGGCGCGTCCTCCGCGCGCCGGAATCCAGCGCTCGGGACCGCTGCCGCCCAGCAGCGCACCGACTCGGTTGCCATGGCGGGTGAGCAGGCGCGCGATGGTGCCGACGAACTCGGCCTGCACCGTGCGCTTGCGGCGCGTGCCCGAGCCGAAGTCCACCGAGGCGCTCTGGTCAACCACGAACCAGGTGGCCATCTCGCGGTCCTCGGTGAAGACGCGCACGTGCGGCACCTGGGTGCGCGCGGTGACGTTCCAGTCGATGTGGCGCACGTCGTCCTGCGGCTGGTATTCGCGCAGGTCGGCCAGGTCCAGCCCGGCGCCGCGCTTGAGCGTGCGGTAGTTGCCCTGCAGCAGGCCATCGAGCCGGCGCAGCGCCGTCCATTCGAGCCGGCGCAGCAGGGCCTCGACGTCGCGTGGGTGCGGCGCGGCGGGGGCGTCAGGCGGCGCGTTTTTCATACTCGTGGTGCAGCGGCTTGGAGGGCGCCGGCACATGCGCCATCAGGCGCGCGATCAGCGCGTCGGCAGTGACGCCTTCGGCCAGCGCCTCATAGGACAGCGCCATGCGGTGGCGCAGTACGTCGGGCACCAGGTCGGCCATGTCGGCGGGTAGGGCGTAGTCGCGGCCGCGCAGCATGGCCAGCGCGCGGGCGCCCTCGGCCAGGTTGATCGTGGCGCGCGGGCTTGCGCCGTAGGCCAGCAGGTGGCCGAAGTTCTTCAGGCCGCTCTCGTCCGGCCGGCGCGTGGCGGCCACCAGCCGCACGGCGTACTGGAGCAGGGACGGGTCTATGTAGACCTGGCGGCACTGGGCCTGCAATTCGGCGAGCTGTGCCGTGGTGGCCACGGGCACCACCGGTGCCGGTGGGTGCATGGCGCGCTGCACGATGACGAATTCGTCTTCGTCGCTCGGGTAGTCGACCAGCACCTTCATCATGAAGCGGTCCACCTGTGCCTCGGGCAGCGGATAGGTGCCTTCGGTTTCCACCGGGTTCTGCGTGGCCATTACCAGGAAGGGCGAGGGCACGCGGTGCGTCTCGCCGGCGATGGTGACCTGGCGCTCCTGCATCACCTCCAGCAGCGCGCTCTGCACCTTGGCCGGTGCCCGGTTGATCTCGTCGGCAAGCAGCAGGTTGGCAAAGACCGGACCCAGCGCGGTAGTGAAGTCGCCGCTCTTCTGGTTGTAGAGCCGCGTGCCGACGAGGTCGGCCGGCACCAGGTCGGGCGTGAACTGTATGCGCTTGAAGCTGCCTTGCACGGCGCCCGCCAGGGTCTTGACGGTGAGCGTCTTGGCCAGGCCCGGGACGCCTTCGACCAGCAGGTGGCCCTGCGCCAGCATGGCCACCATGACCCGCTCCAGGAAGCGGTCCTGGCCGACGACGATGCGCTTGACCTCGAACAGCACCTGTTCCATGAGCGAGGCGCTGGGGGATTCGCGGAGAGGGGAGTTCATGGGGCTCCTGGTGTGGGGGGAGGGGCTCAGAAAGGCGGCATGCCGGCTGCCGCGGCGGCGTTCTCGATGGGCACGGCAAAGCCGATGCCGAGGAAGGTCCGGCTCTGCGTCGGGTTCAGGATGGCGGTGACGATGCCCACCACCTCGCCGTCCATGGTCACCAGCGGGCCGCCGGAATTGCCGGGATTGGCTGCGGCGTCGAACTGGATCAGGTTGCGCAGCTGGGTCTTGCCTTCGGGCGACACAAAGCCGCGCTTGAGACCCGACACCACGCCCGACGAGACCGACGGGCCAATGCCGAACGGGAAGCCGATCGCGACCACCTCGTCACCAGGCCGCAGGTCGGCGGTCGACCGCAGCGTGGCGGCCTCCAGGTCGTCCGGGATCTGGTGGGCCTGCAGCACCGCCAGGTCCTGGTCGGGCTGCACGCCGGTGACCGAGGCGGTGGCTTCCAGGCCGTCGAAGAAGGTCACGCGGATATGGTCGGCCCCGGCCACCACGTGCAGGTTGGTCAGGATCACGCCCTTGTCGACGATGACCACGCCCGTCCCTATGCCGCGCTCGATCTCGCCGGGCTCCTTCTCCTTGTACTTGCCGTTCTTCTTGCGGTCTTCCTTGCCATAGGCCGTGACCCGGACGACCGCCGGGCCGACCTTGGCCGCGGCGCGGGCGGCAGCCGACGGCAGCACCACCCGCTCAAGCGTGTGTTTGACGGCCGCATCGACATCGTCCTGGGTGAGCCGCGGGGGCACGGGCCGCCACAGTGCAACGCCGCCGACCACCAGCGCGCACAGCAGCAAGGCCGGCGTCACGCCGCGGCGTACCAGGCGCAGGCCGCGACGAAGACGGGAGGGGGCAGGCTGGGCGGTGGCGTCCGCAATGCCGGGCGCTGGGGCGAGGTGGGATATGGGCTCGGCCTGCACCGCAGGGCGGCCATCCTCCAGTACCGGCCCACCAGTGGCGGGCGAACGGCGGGAGCTGCTGTAGAGGGCGGGCCTGCGCATCCGGGGTACCTCGTTTCTGGCGTGCCCGACAGGGTCGCGCGGCAACTGGATCAGGAGCAACCGTAGCACGATTCAGGCCGGTGCGCTGCGGCCGATACAAGTTCTTGTGCTTGTCATGCGGCATGATCCGGCCATGCCGGTCTGGATCGACACCCACTGCCACCTCGACGCCCCCGAATTCGCCCCCGACCGCGACGCCATGCGGGCCCGCGCGGCCCGGTTGGGCGTGGCCTGCTGCGTGGTACCCGCCGTGCATGCCGCCAATTTCGACGTGGTGCGCACGTGGGCGCACGGTCATGGCGACGCCTACGCGCTGGGTGTGCACCCCCTCTGTACGGCAAGCGCTGCCGAGAATGAACTGACCGAACTGGAGGCTGCGCTGGCCGCGCGGGCGGCCGATCCCCGGCTGGTCGCCCTGGGGGAAATCGGCCTCGACTACTTCGTGCCGGAGCTCGACGACGCGCGCCAGCAGCATTTCTTCCGGGTGCAACTGCGCCTGGCGCGCCGGTGGGACCTGCCGGTGCTGCTGCACGTGCGCCGCTCGGTCGACCAGGTGCTGCGCCATTTGCGCGAGGCGGCTGGCAGCGGCGCCAACCGCCATGCGTGGCGCGGCATCGCGCATGCCTTCAACGGCAGCCTGCAGCAGGCAGAGGCCTTCATCGCCCTGGGATTCAAGCTCGGTATGGGCGGTACCCTCACGTTCGAGCGTGCCCGGCAGGTACGGCGCGTGGCGGCAGAGGTGCCGCTCGACGCCCTGGTGCTGGAGACCGATGCCCCCGACATTCCGCCCCACTGGCTCTACCGCACCGCTGAGCAGCGCGCCGACGGCCTGCCGCAGGCACGCAACGCGCCGGAGGAACTGCCGCGCATCGGCGCCGAGCTGGCGGCCCTGCGCGGCATCTCGGTCGAGGCCCTGGCCGAGGCCACCACCCGCAACGCGCTGGAGGCGATGCCGCGGTTGCGCGCGTTGATGCCATGAGGCTGACCGGCCTTGCGCCCATCGTCTCGGAGCAGGCGCGCCTGCTGGTGCTGGGCAGCTTCCCCGGCGTGCGCTCCCTGGCGCAGCAGCAGTACTACGGCCATCCGCAGAACCATTTCTGGAAGATCCTGTCGGCGCTGTGGGGCGTGGACCTGGTGGCGCTGGACTACCCGGCCCGCACCGCGGCGCTGCGCGAACATGGCCTGGCCCTGTGGGACGTCTATGCGGCCTGCGAGCGCGAGGGCAGCCTGGATGCCGCGATCCGCAATGCCGAGGTCAACGACTTCGCTGCGCTGGCGCGGCACTGCCCCCGGCTGGAGGCGGTGGCGCACAACGGCGGCGAGAGCTTTCGGCATGCGCCTGCCGTGGTCGCGGCGCTGGGCGCGGAGGCCGCCCGCATTCAGGTGTACAAACTCCCCTCCACCAGCCCGGCCAACGCCTCCTGGAGCTTCGAGCGCAAGCGCGAGGCCTGGGAGGCCGTGTTCCGCCGCCACCATCTTCTCTGACCCGTACCCATCGCATGCCCCGCAGACCTGCCCGCACGTTCCCCGAAGTGAACTTTTCCGATGACGGCGACGTTCGGCACCTGCATCTGGGCAGCATCTGGATCCAGGGCTCCATGCGCATGGACGCTCCCTATGAACTGGAGCTGGAGTACGTGCAGCGCATGATGGCCTGGCTGCTGTTCGTGACGCCCTCGTCGGTCGCCAAGCGCCACGCCATGCAACTGGGCCTGGGCGCGGCCGCCCTGACCAAGTTCTGCCGCAAGACGCTGCGCATGCGTACCACGGCGATCGAGCTCAATCCCCAGGTGGTACATGCCTGCCGCGGCTGGTTCAAGCTGCCGCCCGACGATGCGCGCCTGCAGGTGATCGTGGCCGACGCGGCCGAGGAGATCCAGCGCCCGCAGTGGCAGGGGACGGTGGATGCTCTGCAGGTCGATCTGTACGACGACGAGGCGGCGGCTCCGGTGCTCGACAGCGCGGACTTCTACCGCGACTGCCGGGCGCTCCTGACCGAGGACGGCTGCATGACCGTGAACCTGTTCGGACGTGCTTCTAGCTACGCCGCCAGCCTGGCCAAGATCGTGGATGCCTTCGGGCTGGATGCGGTCTGGGCCTTCCGGCCTACGCGCGAAGGCAATACCGTGGTGCTGGCCCAGCGCACGGCCCAGGTGGCCGATCGTGCCACGCTGCTGGCGCGCGGCGAGGCGATTCAAACACGCTGGGGACTGCCGGCGGCCAAGTGGCCGCGCGTCTTCAAACCCGTGAAAGACTGATGCCATGAGCGCTGCCGCCCCCACCGCCTTTGCCGTCAGCCAGCACCAGGGCCCGATCGACTGGCGCCGCATCGTCGAATGGCTGCGTGACGATGGCGTGATCGCTGCGGAGGAGGCGCTGCGCACCATCGCGCGCTGCGCCCAGGCCGAGAGCGTGCAGCATCCGCTGGTGCGGCTGGCCAACGTGGCCATGCTGCGCCAGTCCGACGGCAAGCCGCTCGACGTGGAAATGCTGACCGAATACCTGGCAGCCAAGGCCGGGCTGCCCTACCTGCGCATCGATCCGCTGCGGGTGGATGTGGGCAAGGTGGCCGACACCATGAGCGCGGCCTATGCCGAGCGGCACCGCGTGCTGCCGGTGCAGGTGAGCGCGTCCGAGGTGGTGGTGGCGACCGCCGAGCCCTTCGTCACCGAGTGGATCGCCGAAGTGGAGCGCCAGGCGCGCCGGACCGTGCGGCGGGTGGTCGCCAACCCGCTGGATGTGCAGCGCTTCACGGCAGAGTTCTTTGCACTCGCCAAGTCGGTGCGTGCTGCCCAGAAGGCTGGCGGCAACAGTGGCACGGCGAGCTTCGAGCAACTGGTGGAGCTGGGCAGGAGCAACCGCCAGCTCGACGCCAACGACCAGGGCGTGGTGCGCGTGGTCGACTGGCTCTGGCAGTACGCCTTCGATCAGCGTGCGAGTGACATCCACCTGGAGCCGCGGCGCGAGCAGGGCGTGATCCGCTTCCGCATCGACGGCATGCTGCACCCGGTCTACCAGATGCCGATCGGCGTGCTCAACGCCATGACCGCGCGCATCAAGCTGCTGGGCCGCATGGACGTGGTTGAGAAGCGCCGCCCGCAGGACGGCCGCATCAAGACCCGCAACCCGCGCGGCGATGAAGTGGAGATGCGCCTGTCCACCCTGCCCACGGCTTTCGGCGAGAAGATGGTGATGCGCATCTTCGACCCCGACACGGCGGTCAAGGACCTGGACGCGCTGGGCTTTGCGCCGCATGACGCGGGCCGCTGGGAACAGCTGGTGCGGCGCCCGCACGGCATCATCCTGGTGACCGGCCCGACCGGCTCGGGCAAGACCACCACGCTCTATTCCACGCTCAAGCGCGTGGCGACGGAAGAGGTCAATGTCAGCACGGTGGAGGACCCGATCGAGATGATCGAGCCGTCCTTCAACCAGACCCAGGTGCAGCCGGCGCTGGACTTCGGCTTCACCGAGGGCCTGCGCGCGCTGATGCGGCAGGACCCGGACATCATCATGGTCGGCGAGATCCGCGACCTGGCCACTGCGGAGATGGCGGTGCAGGCTGCGCTGACCGGGCATCTGGTGTTCTCCACCCTGCATACCAACGACGCGCCCTCCGCGGTCACGCGCCTGATGGAGCTGGGGGTGCCGTCCTATCTGGTCAACGCCACCTTGCTGGGCGTGCTGGCGCAGCGCCTGGTGCGCACCCTGTGCCGCAATTGCCGCCAGCCTGATACGGAGGCCAGTGCCGAGTTGCTGGCCGATGTGGTCAAGCCCTGGAAGCTCAACGGCCCCTACCAGCCCTACAAGCCAGTGGGCTGCGTGGATTGCCGCATGACCGGCTTTCGCGGCCGCATGGGGCTCTACGAGTTGCTGAGCGTGAGCGAGGCCTTCAAGGACCTGGTGAACCGCGCGCCGAGCATCGCCGCGCTGCGCCGCCAGGGCGTGGCCGACGGCATGCGGCCGTTGCGATTGGCCGGCGCATTGCGGGTGGCCGAAGGCTTGACCACGCTCGACGAAGTGCTCAGCACCACGCCGCCGCTCGAGTAGCCGGCACGGCGTTTTTCGCGCCGCTCTTCCCCTTGCTTTCTCCCCGGCAGCGCCTCGATGCAGGGGGTTTCCCCTAGGCCGGTCGTAGGTGGAATCCACATCGAGCCTGTCAGTGCGGGCCTACACAATCCGCCAGTCTCATTTTTTCGTGTTGGAGAAAGCTGTGAAGATAAAAAGTCAGAAAGACTTCTTTGCCGGCCTCATGTTCCTGGCGGTAGGCATTGCCTTCGCCTGGGGTGCGGTCACCTACAGCGTCGGCGAGGGTGCCCGCATGGGCCCCGGCTACTTCCCGCTGATGCTGGGTATCGTGATGTCGATCCTTGGCGCGGTGCTGGCCCTCAAGGCCACCATCGTGGAAACCGAGGGCGGCGACAAGATCGGCAAGTGGGCCTGGAAGCCGTTGGCGTTCATCATCCTGGCCAACCTGGCATTCGGCGTGCTGCTGGGCGGCCTGCCCAGCATCGGCCTGCCGCCAATGGGCCTTATCGTCGGCATCTACGCGCTGACCATCATCGCCAGTCTGGCGGGCGAGAAATTCAAGCTGACCCCGACGCTGATCCTGGCCACGGTGCTGGCCATCGGCAGCTACGTGGCCTTCATCTGGGCACTCAAGCTGCAAATGGCCGTCTGGCCCACCTTCATCACGGGCTGAGAAAGACACGCACATGGAACTCTTTTCCCATCTCTCCATGGGTTTCGGCGTGGCCTTCACGCCGATCAACCTGCTCTACGCGTTCATCGGCTGTGTGCTGGGTACGCTGATCGGCGTGCTGCCCGGCATCGGCCCGGTGGCCACCATCGCCATGCTGCTGCCAGCAACCTACGCGCTGCCGCCGGTGTCGGCCCTGATCATGCTGGCCGGCATCTACTACGGCGCGCAATACGGCGGCTCCACCACCGCCATCCTGGTCAACCTGCCGGGTGAATCCTCGTCTGTTGTGACCGTGATCGACGGCTACCAGATGGCGCGAAAAGGCCGAGCCGGACCTGCGCTGGCTGCTGCCGGCCTGGGCTCGTTCTTCGCGGGCTGCGTCGGTACCGTCATCCTGGCCGCCTTCGCGCCGCCGCTGACCGAGCTGGCCTTCAAGTTCGGCCCTGCCGAGTACTTCTCGCTGATGACGCTGGGCCTGATCGGCGCCGTGGTGCTGGCCTCGGGCTCGCTGCTCAAGGCGGTTGCCATGATCGTGCTGGGCCTGCTGCTGGGCCTGGTGGGCACCGACGTCAATTCCGGCGTGGCGCGCTACAGCTTCGACATCCCGGAACTGACCGACGGCATCGGCTTCGTGGCCATCGCCATGGGCGTGTTCGGCTACGGTGAAATCATCGCCAACCTGGCGACCCCGGAAGAAGACCGTGAAGTCTTCACCGCCAAGGTCCAGGGCCTGATGCCTACGAAGGAAGACTTCAAGCGCATGGTGCCCGCAGTGCTGCGCGGTACGGCCATCGGCTCTGCCCTGGGCATCCTGCCCGGCGGCGGTGCACTGCTGGCAGCTTTCGCGGCCTACACCATCGAGAAGAAGACCAAGCTGCAGCCCGGCGAAGTGCCGTTCGGCCAAGGCAACATCCGTGGCGTGGCCTCTCCCGAGTCCGCCAACAATGCCGGTTCGCAGACCTCCTTCATCCCGCTGCTGACGCTGGGCATCCCGCCCAATGCCGTGATGGCGCTGATGGTGGGTGCCATGACCATCCACAACATCCAGCCTGGTCCCCAGGTGATGACCAGCAATCCCGAGCTGTTCTGGGGCCTGATCGCCTCGATGTGGATCGGTAACGCCATGCTGGTGATCCTGAACCTGCCGCTGATCGGCATGTGGATCAAGCTGCTGTCCGTGCCCTACAAGTACCTGTTCCCGTCCATCGTGCTGTTCTGCGCGGTCGGTGTGTACACCACCAACAACAACACCTTCGACGTGTGGATGGTGGGCGCCTTCGGTGTGATCGGCTACATCTTCCACAAGCTCGGCTGCGAACCCGCACCGCTGCTGCTGGGCTTCATCCTGGGCCCGATGATGGAAGAGAACCTGCGCCGTGCGCTGCTGCTGTCGCGTGGCGACTGGAGCGTGTTCGTCACGCGTCCGATCTCTGCCGGCCTGCTCGCCGCAGCCCTGCTGCTGCTGATCATCGTGCTGCTGCCCTCCGTGAAGGCCAAGCGCGAGGAAGCCTTCGTCGAGGATTGAACCCGACCCCGTAGGGGGCACCAGCGGAGGACCGGCAAAGCCGGTTTCCCGGTGCCCTTCGAGAATGACGGCGCTCCCTGGAGCGCCGTTTGTCTTTCAGGGCTTGCCGGCGCGCGGCGGCTTCATGTGCTGGCGCGCCATGGCCAGGAATGCCAAGGCGGCCGGGCTCAGCGGATGCTTGGCCAGTCGCACGGCGACCACCGGGTATTCGAGCGCGGGCCGCGTCACGGCCACCGCGCGCAGGTTGCCGGGCATGAGCACCTCCACATAGCGCGGCAGCAGCGCGACTCCGGCGCCCGACTGGATCAGGCCGAATGCCGTCGACAGCATCGACACATGGTGCACCACGCGTGGGTAGACGTTTGCCGTGCTCGAGAGCTGGCGGCTGACGGAACGCCAGACATTGGCATCCGGATTGACATGGATGAAGGGCTGGGATTCCAGGTGCCGGCCATCGACCACCACGCGCTGCGCCAGCGGATGGTCATCGCGCACGAAGAGCGCCAGGCGATCCGAGAACAGCGGCTCGGTGGCAAGCTCCGAATGCTGCTGGCCGATATCCGAGCCGAAGCCCAGATCGGCTTCCTGCGAGAGCACGCGCGAGATCATCTGCTCCGCCGTGCTGTCGAGCAGCGTGGTCGCCAGCGTCGGATGCCGCAGCGAGAAGCGGCCGAGCAATGGCGGCAGCAGGGCGCCTGCGGTGAGGTGGCCCACCGCCAGCACGATACGTCCTTCGCGCAGCTGGGACTGGGAGCGGCAGGCTCCCACCGATTCATCGATCAGCCGCAGCGCACGTACCGCCGTGTCCACCATCATCTGGCCGGCGTTGGTCATGCGGATGCGGCGGCCGCGCACCACCAGCGGCTGCGCCAGCTCCTCTTCCATGCGCTTGATGAGGTGGCTGATGGCCGGTTGCGTGAGCTGCAGGGCCTCGGCCGCCAGGGTGAAGCTGCCCGTCTCCGCCACCGCTGCCAGCGCCCGCAACTGCTGCAGCGAAATGTCCTCGGTGGTGTTCCTTGGCATGAATGCTATTGATAGTTGAATAAACCAAATTATCTGGCTTGATGCGCCGGTGCTGCATAGCATGTGGATTTGCCCACAGTTCCAGAGTCCGCCCATGAAACGCATCCAAGTCCTTCAGGTCCTCGCCATGGCGCTCGGCGTGGCGGTGTCTTCCGCCAGCCTGGCGCAGGGCTATCCGGGCAAGCCGATCCGGCTCGTCGTGCCGTTTCCTGCCGCGGGTGCCACCGACCTGCTGGCGCGCACGCTCGGGCAGAAGATGGGCGAGAAGCTCGGCACGACCCTGGTGGTCGACAACAAGCCAGGCGCTGGCGGTGCCATCGGCTCCGACCTCGTGGCCAAGGCCGTCCCTGACGGCTATACCCTGCTGCTGGCCACGACCAGCACCCATTCGATCGGTCCGGCCATCACCAGCAGGCTGCCTTACGACACGGTGCGTGACTTCACTCCCATCGCGCATGTGGGAGACGCGCCGAGCATCATGCTGGTGCCGGTCAACTCGCCCGCGAAGACGGTGCGCGAGTGGATCGACTACGCCAGGCAGAAACCCGGCAAGCTCAACTACGCATCCAGCGGCAACGGCACCATCGTGCAGCTCACGGCCGAGCTGTTCAAGGCGCAGGCCGGCGTGTTCGTGACCCACATTCCCTACAAGGGCACGGCGCTGGCCATTCCCGACCTGATCAGCGGCAAGATCGACGTGCTGTTCGACTCGCTGCCCACCGGCATGCCGCACGTGCGCGACGGCCGCCTGCGTGCGCTGGGCGTGACCTCGCTCAAGCGCAGCCCGCTGGCGCCCGAGCTGCCGCCCATCGCCGACACGCTGCCAGGCTACGAATCGAACACCTGGTTCGGCTTCTACGGCCCTAAGAACCTGCCGGCGGACATCGTCGCGAAGGTCAACAAGGCCGCCAACGATGCGCTGGCCGACCCCGAGGTGAAGGAGAAGCTCGCGCGCCTGGGCATCGAACCCGCCACGCCGGGCACGCCCGACCAGTTCGCGAAGATGGTGGCAGTGGACGCCGCCAAATGGAAAAAGATCGTGGTCGACCGCAAGATCACAACGACTAGCTGGCTCGCCCCCAGTCTGCGCGGCACTTCGTGTCCGCTACGCCTACCCCCTGCCGGGGGCAACACCTGCGGCCCGGCAAAGCCGGTTCCGCGGTGTTCTGGAAATATGCACGTCACCTTGAAAGCACGGTATGAAGTTTGACTACGCCAATCCCTATCTCTCCACCCGCATCCCTGTCTTCGCGCGCAACGTGGTGTCGACCTCGCACCCGCTGGCCTCGCAGGCCGGGCTGCGCATCCTGCAGCAGGGCGGCAACGCCGTCGACGCGGCCATCGCCACGGCAGCGATGATGACGCTGGTCGAGCCGGTGAGCAACGGCCTGGGCAGCGATGCGTTCTGCATCCTGTGGGACGGCAAGGAACTGCACGGCCTCAATGCCTCGGGCCCGGCGCCCAAGGCGTGGACGCCTGAATACTTCAAGGCCAAGTACGGTGCCGACGCGGCCACGCCGCCCATGCGCGGCATCGACTCGGTCACGGTGCCGGGCGCCGTGCGCGGCTGGGTGGCGTTGAGCGAGCGCTTCGGCAAGTTGCCCTTCGCCGACCTGCTGGCACCGGCCATCGACATCGCCGAGCGCGGCTACCTCGTGCCGCCCGTGGTGCAGGGCAAGTGGGCCGCCGCCACGCCGGTGCTGCAGTCGCAGCCGGGCTTCGCGCAGACCTTCCTGCCCTGGGGCCGCGCGCCCGAAGTGGGCGAGCTGTTCCGCTTCACCGCCGCCGCGCGCGCGCTCAAGGCCATCGCCCGCACCAAGGGCGAGGCCTACTACAGCGGCGAGATCGCCGAGGCGCTCGCCAAGTTTTCCGCCGAGCAGGGCGGCGCGCTCACGGTGGCCGACCTTGCGGCCTACCAGCCCGAGTGGGTCAAGCCCATCTCGCGCGACTACCGCGGCCACACGCTGCACGAGATTCCGCCCAACGGCCAGGGCATCGCGGCGCTGATCGCGCTGGGCATCCTGGAGAAGTTCGACATCGCGTCGCTGCCGGTCGACTCGGTGCAATCGCAGCATCTGCAGATCGAGGCCATGAAGCTGGCCTTTGCCGACGTATATCGCTACGTGTCGGAGCGCAAGACGATGGAAGTCACGACCGAGCAGATGCTCGACGACGCCTACCTCGCCTCGCGCGCGCGTCTCATCGACGTGAAAAAGGCGCAAGACTTCAAGGCCGGCAACCCGGTGAAGGGCGGCACCATCTACCTCACGGCCGCCGACGAGAGCGGCATGATGGTGAGCTTCATCCAGAGCAACTACATGGGCTTCGGCTCGGGCTGCGTGGAGCCGGAGTTCGGCATCAGCCTGCAGAACCGCGGCCACGGCTTCAGCCTGAAGGCCGAGAGCCCCAACGTGGTGGCGCCGGGCAAGCGCCCGTTCCACACCATCATCCCGGCCTTCCTCACCAAGGACGGCCAGCCGGTCATGAGCTTCGGCGTGATGGGCGGCAACATGCAGCCGCAGGGCCACATGCAGACGCTGGTGCGCATGCTCGACTACAAGCAGAACCTGCAGGCCGCCTGCGACGCGCCGCGCTGGCGCTTCAACGCGGGGCTCGAGATCAACGCCGAGGCCGCGATGAACCCAAGCACCGTGCAGGGCCTGCGCGACCTGGGCCACCACCTCGAGGTGATCAACGACTCGTACCAGGACTTCGGCGCGGGCCAGTTCATCTGGCGCGCGGGCAATCCTTCGGTCGAAGGCTACGTGGCCGCCAGCGACCCGCGCCGCGACGGCGTGGCGGCGGGCTACTGAGGCCTCTGCGAGGCTTGGGAGCCCGGTTGCGGCGAATCCGGCATGATCGGGGCCCTCTGCCGGCCATCCCTTCTGGAATGGCCATGGTGCCCGCCGATCGCGGGCATCTTCGTTTTCACACGCAAGGGGCACAGGACGCCCCTGCAGGACTGACTGGAGCAAGACATGGATCTGGGCATTGCAGGCAAGACCGCGCTGGTGTGCGGCGCGAGCAAGGGTTTGGGCTACGGCTGCGCCGAGGCGCTGGTGCGCGAGGGGGTCAACGTGGTGATCGTGGCGCGGGGTACCGAGGCGCTGGAGGCCGCTGCCAGGGCCTTGGCAGAGGCCGCGGGCCCCTCGCATCCCTTCGTCAAGCCCGTGGCCGCCGACATCACCACCGAGGCCGGCCGTGCGGCGGTCTTCGCGCTCGGCCATGACTTCGACATCGTCGTCACCAATGCAGGCGGTCCGCCGCCCGGCGATTTCCGCGAATGGGACCGTGAGGCCTGGATCAAGGCGATCGATGCCAACATGCTCACTCCGATCGAGCTCATCAAGGCCACGGTCGACGGCATGGCCGCGCGTGGCTTCGGTCGCATCGTCAACATCACCTCGAGCTCGGTGAAGGCGCCGATCGATGTCCTGGGGCTGTCCAATGGTGCGCGCAGCGGGCTCACCGGCTTTGTCGCCGGCGTCTCGCGCAGTGCCATCGCCGGCAAGGGCGTGACGTTGAACAACCTGTTGCCCGGCGCCTTCGAGACCGACCGCCTGAAGCAGACCATGGCCGGCGCCGCCAAGAAGGCCGGCAAGGACGTGGACGCCGTGATGGACCAGCGCCGCCGCGGCATCCCGGCGGGTCGCTTCGGCAACCCGGCCGAGTTCGGCGCCATCTGCGCCTTCCTGTGCAGCGTGCACGCGGGATACATCAATGGCCAGAACGTGCTGGCCGACGGCGGGGCCTATCCAGGCACGTTCTGAGGCACCCTGCTGAGGGGCATGGGCGTGGCCCATGCGCGCCCAGCCGCGCGGGAGTGCCGTCGAATGAGCCAACCGGCCTGCAGGTTTCGGGCTTTCATGGCACGATGCGCGGCCCTGACAACCCCCGCCAGCAGAGGAGCGCGCCCATGAGCAAAGCCATCCGTATCGACCGCCACGGAGGCCCGGAGGAGATGAAGATCGTCGACGTACAGGTGGGCGAGCCCGGCCCGGGCGAGATCCGCATCCGCCACCGCGCCATCGGCCTGAACTTCATCGACGTCTACCAGCGCTCGGGCCTGTACCCCTTTGCCATGCCGCTGCAGCTGGGCATGGAAGGCGCCGGCGTGGTCGAGGCGGTGGGCGAGGGCGTGACGCACCTGCAGCCCGGCGACCGCGCGGCCTATGCGGCCCAGCCGCCGGGCAGCTACTGCGAGCTGCGCGTGATGCCGGCCAAGAATGTCTGCCGGCTGCCGGACGCCATCTCTTTCGATACCGGTGCCGCGATGATGCTCAAGGGCTTGACCGCGCAGTACCTGCTGAAGAAGGCACGGCCGGTCGAGGGCCTGGAGCCCGGCGACTTCGTGCTGTTCCATGCCGCGGCCGGTGGCGTCGGGCTGATCGCCTGCCAGTGGGCGCGCGCGCTGGGCCTGCAGCTGATCGGTACCGCCGGCTCCGACGAGAAATGCGCGCTGGCGCTGGATAACGGTGCCGCGCACGCCATCAACTACGCGAAGGAAGACTTCGCCCCGCGCGTGAAGGCAATCACGGGGGGCAATGGCGTGAAGGTGGTCTACGACTCCGTGGGCAAGGACACCTGGGACAAGTCGCTGGACTGCCTGCGGCCTTTCGGGCTGATGGCGAGCTTCGGTGCCTCGTCGGGGCCGGTGCCGCCGTTTGCGCCGTCCGTGCTGGGCGGCAAGGGCTCGATATACGTCACCCGCCAGACCCTGTTCACCCACATCGCCACGCGCGAGTCCACCCAGGCCATGGCCGACGACCTGTTCAAGGTGGTGGAGTCCGGCGAGGTGAAGATCCACATCGCGCAGCGCTACGCGCTGGAGGACGCGGCCCAGGCACACCGTGACCTGGAGGCGCGCAAGACGACGGGCTGCACCATCCTGACCTTGTGAAGGGCAATCCCCCAGGCAGGGGGCGGGCGCGGTCGGATAGGCTCAGGCGCGCGCAATTCCCGGCGCCTCCGGCAACTGCGTAGCCATCAGCCGCACCAGTTGCCACACCTCAAGCGCCACTGGCGACAGGCTGCGGCTGCGGCGGTGCACCAGCATGATGTCGCGGTTCACGTGCGGCAGCAGCGGACGTGCCACCAGCCCTTGTGGAACGGTAGGCGGCAGGGCGAGCGCGGGCAGCACGGAGATGCCAATGCCGGCCTCGACCATGCGGAAGATGGTGGTCGGATGGCCCAGTTGCTGCACCACCTTGCAGTCGGTGCCGTGCAGCAGCAGCGCGTTGTCGATCAGCCGGCGGCTGCCCGAGGCATGGTCCAGCAGCACCAGGCTTTCGCCGGACAGCGACTTCCACGCTACCGCCGCCTGGGCCGCGAAGCGGTGGCCCGCCTGGCAGACCAGGCAGAACGGTTCCTGCAGGATGGTTTCGCAGTGCAGGTCGTCGGCGTCGGCCGGGTCCACCACGACGCCGAAGTCGACCTCGCCGGTGCGCACGCTGTCGAGCACGTCCTGCTGGATGCGGTCGAGCAGCACCAGCTCGATGCTGCCGGGCAACTGGCTGCAGGCGGCGATGCAGGCCGGCATCAGGCTGGCCGACAGCGTGGGGCTGCTGGCCACGCGCACGCGGCCGCGGCGTGGCTGGGCCATGCCGCGCACGTCCAGCAGCGCGCCCTCCAGGTCATCCAGTACCCGCTCCAGGTGGCCGGCCAGGCGCCGCCCTGCTTCGGTGGGCGTGACCTCGCGCGTGGTGCGGTCGAACAGCCGCACGCCCAGCTCCTGCTCCAGGTCGCCGATGGCGCGGCTGACCGCAGGCTGGGTCAGGCCGATGCGTTCACCGGCCTTGCTGAAGTTGCACAGCGAGGCGGCCGCCTGGAATACCCGCAATTGGCGAAAGCTGATATTCATGCGATGCAATCATATATCCATCAAATAAATCGATTTGTCTTTTCAATGAAGGGCAGGTCCAATGCCGGCAACGTTCTCTCCTCGTCTTGCCATGGCACGCTCCCGCTTCCTCCCTGACAACTTCACGCTGTCGCTACTCTGCACCGTCCTGCTGGCCACGCTGCTGCCAGCCTCGGGCCGCATCGCCCATTTCTTCGACGGGCTCACCACGGCGGCCATCGCGCTGCTGTTCTTCATGCATGGCGCCAAGCTCTCGCGCGAGGCGGTGCTGGCCGGCATCACGCACTGGCGCCTGCACCTGCTGGTGGTGGCGAGCACCTTCGTGCTGTTCCCGCTGCTGGGCTGGGCGCTGCGGCCGGTGCTGGAGCCGCTGGTCACGCCGCAGCTCTACACCGGCATCATGTTCCTCTGCGTGCTGCCGGCCACGGTGCAGTCGGCGATCGCGCTGACCTCGATCGCGCGCGGCAACATGCCGGCGGCGGTGTGCAGCGCCTCGGCCTCGACCCTGCTGGGCGTCTTCATCACGCCGCTGCTGGTGAGCGTGCTGGTGCAGCCGGGCGGCTCGGCACAGCACTCGCTGGATTCCGTGGGCCGCATCCTGCTGCAGCTGCTGGTGCCCTTCGTGACCGGCCACCTGCTGCGGCCCTGGATCGGCGGCTTCATGCGCCGCCGCTCGGCCACGCTCAAGTACGTGGACCAGGGTTCGATCCTGCTGGTCGTCTACACCGCCTTCAGCGCCGCCATCATCGAAGGCCTGTGGCAGCAGGTGCCGCTGCCGGCGCTGCTGGGCCTGCTGGTGGTGTGCGCCGTCGTGCTGGCCGCGGCCCTGGTCATCACGACCTGGACCAGCCGGCGCCTGGGCTTCTCGAAGGAGGACGAGATCACCATCGTCTTCTGCGGCTCCAAGAAGAGCCTGGCCAGCGGCGTGCCCATGGCCAAGGTGCTGTTCGCCGCGCCCGCCGTGGGAGCCATCGTGTTGCCGCTGATGCTGTTCCACCAGATGCAGCTGATGGTCTGCGCCGCCCTGGCCCAGCGCTACGCGCGCCGGCCGGTGGCGCAGGTGGAGTCCGAAGGCGACGCCGCCCCGGCAGTCCGTCCCTCGGCCTGAGGGGCTCCCGGCCGCAAAATCAGTGGCAATGCTATTTAATATATAGCGTAAAGCCCAGGTTTTACCTGGGCTTTCGGCATTTTCCACCATGCGCCAGGGCGCAACGGTGTATCAGTCCCGTGCCGCCACTGCCGCCTCGCCCATCGGCGGCTTGCGCAGCCGGTTGGGGGCCAGCACGCCGGCGGTGTCCAGGATCGGGTAGGCGATCGAGCAGATGTGCGAGTTGATGCGCTTCAGGTCGCTGATCAGGTCGATGTGCAGCGAACTGGTTTCTATGCTCTGCACCGTGTTGTCCGAGAGCCGGTCGAGGTGGGTCGTGGCATAGGCGCGCTCCAGGTCGCGGAAGCGCGCCTTTTCTTCCAGCAGCTTCTGCGCGTCACGCACATTGCCGTTGAGGAACACGCTCATCGACAGGCGCAGGTTGTCGATCAGGCGCTCGTGCAGCTCCACGATCTCGGCCATGCCAGCCTCCGAGAAACTGCGGCTCTTGCGGATCTTCTTGTCCTCGACGTCCTGCAGCACGCGCTCGATGATGTCGCCGATCTGCTCCATGTTGATGGTGAAGCTGATGATGTCGGTCCAGCGCCGGCTCTCTTCCTCGCCCAGCGCCTCGCGCGAGATCTTGGTGAGGTAGTACTTGATGGCGGAATACAGCTCGTCGACCGTGTCGTCCATCTTGCGCAGGCGCTCGGCCAGCGCCACGTCGTTGTGGCGCAGCACGTCCAGCACGCCCACGAGCATCGTCTCCACCACGTCGGCCTGGTGCAGCGCTTCGCGCGCGGCGCAGGAGATGGCGAGCGAGGGCGTGGACAGGGCCGAAGGGTCCAGGTGCTGCAGCCGCTGCTGGGCCTCGGCCGCCGCCGGCTTGGGCAGCAGGCGCTGCACGGCCCGTGCCACGCGGTTGGTCAGGCCGATGAAGCCCAGGCTGATCACGACGTTGAAGCAGAGGTGGAACAGCACCACCCCGTGCGTGGCATCCGGCATGCGCGGCTGCACGTAGCGCAGCCACAGGCCGATGAAGGGCGCGACGATGGCCACGCCCATGACCTTGAACACCAGGTTGCCCACCGTGACCTGCCGCACTTCGGCGGAGGACTTGGCCGTGGTCAGCACTGCCAGCAGGCCGCTGCCCAGGTTGGCCCCCAGCACCAGGCCCAGTGCCACGTCCAGCGGCACCACGGTGGAGGTCGCCATGGCCGCAATCAGCAGCACGATGGCCAGGCTGGAGTAGGCCACCACGGCAAGCACGGCGCCGAGCGTGATCTCCATCAGGATGTCGCTGTTGACCGAGGCCAGCAGCGCGCGCACCGCGGGCGACGCAAGCAGCGGCTCGGTCGCCTCCACCACCAGCCGCAGCGCCAGCAGCATCAGGCCCAGCCCGATCAGCACCCGGCCCACGCGCCCGGCGGTGCCGGCCTGGCGCGACACGAACAGCACCACGCCGACGAAGATCAGCAGCGGCGACAGCCAGGACAGGTCGAACGAGAAGAACACCGACATCAGCGCGGTGCCGACATCCGCGCCGCGCATCACGGCCAGCGCCGCCGGCAGGGCGATCAGGCCCTGGCCGACAAAGGACGAGGTCATGAGCGAGGTGGCGGTGCTGGACTGCACCAGGGCCGTGACGCCAATCCCCGACAGAGCCGCCGTGAAGCGGTTGCCCATGCTGCGGGCCAGCAGCTTGCGCAGGTTGGCGCCGAACACCCGCAGGACACCGGTTCGCACGAGATGCGTGCCCCACACCAGCAGGGCCACGGCCGCTAACAGATTCAACAAATGCTTCATGTACTCGCGCGGGTGCGCATCTTCTCCAGCTGTTGCACAGTAACGACCGCGACGGGACGCGTCTGCCGGTCGATGTGCCGTTGGTCAGTCCATCACTATGCCATTCTCGTGGAATGGCGGGCCCCCCTCCAAGCCCGTGCTGGAAACCAGATGCGCAGCCGGTCTTCCCCGGTCCGGCTTGCGGGATGCCGGGAGGATGGCCAAGGCCGTGCATTGACGAGAGCCGGCTTGAGCCCGCGGCCCATGAACGCCGTGGCGTGCACACCCGGCGCCATAAGCTGCGCACGAACCACCGCGTCATATGGCGCTGGTCGGGAGAAGCCACTGTGCGCAGCCCCATCAGCCAGCCGCATGCCGCGGCTGGCCCGCCCTGGCGGACTACTTCTTCCGAACCCGCAGCAGTTCGTCCAGGATCAGGCAGATCGCTCCGACGGTGATCGCCGCATCGGCCAGGTTGAAGGCCGGAAAGTGCCAGCCGGCCCAGTGGAAGTCCAGGAAGTCCACCACGTAGCCGTGCATCAGCCGGTCCACCACGTTGCCGACCGCGCCGCCCAGGATGCAGGCCAGCGCGAACGAGAACAGGCGCTGCCCGGCGTGCGAGCGCAGCATCCAGACGATCAGCAGCGCGGCCGCCACGCCGATGCCGGTGAACAGCCAGCGCTGCCAGCCGGACGCCGCCGCCAGGAACGAGAAGGCCGCACCGGTGTTGTGGGCGCGCACGATGTTGAAGAAGCCCGTGATGGTGGTGTAGTCCCCGAGCTGGTAGGCGTTGAGGATCAGCGTCTTGGTGATCTGGTCGGCCACGATCAGCACCAGGGCCAGCGCCAGCCAGGGCAGGACCCCAATGGGGCGGCGAACTTCGCCGTAGGGGACCGGGGTCATCAGGCAACCCTCCGCTCTTCACCGGCGCCGTAGAGGTTGCTGGTGCAGCGGCCGCAGAGCGTGGGATGCGCCGCGTCGTGGCCCACGTCGGCACGGTAGTGCCAGCAGCGCTCGCATTTGGCGTCGGAACTGCTGCTGGCCTTGATGGTCAGTTGGCTTTCTGCTACCAAATCAATAGCGGAGGTGATGAAGACGAACTTCAGGTCCTCGCCCAGGCTCTGCAGCAGCGCCAGGTCTTCCGGCGGCGCGCCCACGGTGAGCACTGCCTGCAGCGACGCACCGACCTGGCCGGCGCTGCGCAGCGCCTCGATGTCCTTGTTGGCGGCGTCGCGGATCTCGCGGATGCGGGCCCACTTGGCCAGCAGCGCTGCATCCGGCGTGCCGAAGTCGGTGTAGGTCTCGAGGAAGATGGATTCCGAGCGGCCCACCAGCTTCCACGCCTCTTCGGCGGTGAAGCTGAGGAAGGGCGCCATCCAGCGCAGCATGCCCTGGGTGATCTTCCACAGCGCGGTCTGGGCGCTGCGGCGTGCCAGCGATTTTGGCGCTGTGGTGTAGAGCCGGTCCTTCAGGATGTCGAGGTAGAAACCGCCCAGGTCTTCCGAGCAGTAGAGCTGCAGCTTGGCCACCACGGGGTGGAACTCGTAGACCTCGTAGTGCGCCAGGATCTCGTCCTGGAACTGCGCGGCGCGGGCCAGCGCGTAGCGGTCGATCTCCAGCAGGTCGGCATCGGCCACGGCATCGGTGGCCGGGTCGAAGTCGCTGGTGTTGGCGAGCATGAAGCGCAAGGTGTTGCGGATGCGGCGGTAGGCGTCCACCACGCGCGCCAGGATCTTGTCGTCGCCCGCGATGTCGCCGGAGTAGTCGCTGGCGGCCACCCACAGGCGGATGATTTCCGCGCCCAGCTTCTCGCTGGTCTTCTGCGGATCGACGCCATTGCCAAGCGACTTGCTCATCTTGCGGCCCTGGCTGTCCACCGTGAAGCCGTGCGTCAGCAGGCCCTTGTAGGGCGCGCGGTCGTACATGGCGCAGGCGGTCAGCAGCGAGCTGTG